>Ga0308157_10000239_pt1 | contig 213283 bp, 193 predicted proteins | sample PhyBR1_FD_201035 | JGI IMG/M metagenome (GOLD analysis project Ga0308157, IMG submission 201035) | Phyllosphere microbial communities from UC Gill Tract Community Farm, Albany, California, United States - DLSLB.R1 | ecosystem: Host-associated > Plants > Phyllosphere > Unclassified | place... | reverse complement strand
CCACGTCTTTGTGGACAAGAATCAAGGGCAGCCGATTTGCTCTTCTTGGCAAGCGTGGCTCTTCCTTTTCTTACTAATTGTTGAATAGTAGGCATTTAATTGCTTTTTATTTTAGGGTGCAAAAATAATAATTTTTTTTTAATTAACAAGCAGTTATCTGCAAATAATCTTTTTTATTAAAAATTAATTAACAGACACTTACATTTATTCGGTGATTGTGACGGTAACGTTTTTATTCCAGTTAAATTTTCTGATATTTTGTTTCAGCTGTTCCAGATTCTTTTCATTGATAGAATAAACAGATACTTCATGTCTTGCTACGGTTATCTTCTCTCCTATCTTCAGGACCGCTGCTTTTTTCCAGTGTGGAGGAACATGCCCTTGAAGCCAGCCTTCATATACTATTGCAAGATCATATTTATTCTCAAAACAATATCGGGCAAGAAAATCTTCAAACCTCTTGTCAAACTTTCCTTTGTTTTCATTAAAAGGAACGGTTTCCACCGATCCGAGTCCGGCAATATCCAGCAAATGAATATCCGTATAATAGCTTACCGCGCCAATATCATTAGCAACCACTTTAGAGCTGTTATAAAACTGATTCAGAAATTTCGCAGACTGCACCTGCTGTTCATAAATATTCTTCCCTCCGTTATTCATCACTTTATGGGCAACACTTCCTTTATATATAAGAAGTACAGCATTTGCAGCAATGAATACACTGATTATCCTTTCTTTTTTAATATAATGGGTAAAATCGAAAAACAATCCTTTAAGCTTTGGTATCAGAACCATACAGAATCCTGTAAGAATATAGGCTTCATAACGGAAAAGCCCTTTCAGATCTGCAAACATGGAGTGACAAATCATTAGCAGGGAAAATACAATCAGAAGGAAGTTATCTTCCAATACTTTTTTAAATGTTTTCGTTTTGAAATCCCTGTAAATAAAAATAAGGGACAGTAAAACAGGGAAAACACCCACTTTATAAAAACTGATATTCAGCAGAAAATTATCCAGCAGAATGACTTTAAGCTGGTACACTATATTGGAATCAAAACTCAACTTTGTTCCTTTTACAATCACGGAATTGGGGAAAAAGTAGCCGTCCTGCTGGTAGTTGAAAGCACAAAATACAGTAATAGGCATTAATCCCAACACTAAAACCAGCACCACCTCCTTCCACTTCTTTATAACAGCAAACATAACAGCCAGAATCACAAAATAGAACATACTTTCAAAACGGATCAGTCCCATCAATAAAAGGCTGAAATAAAAGCCGTATTCCGCAGCCTTGTTCTGGTCCCGCCGATAAAAGCAGAAAATATTAATTACAAAAAGGAATATCTGAAAGACGTGCTCCATTCCCGAAAGGAAATGCAGCGGAAGAACAATGAAAAATACAGTAAAGAGTACCGCTAAAACGGTTCTTTTTACCTCCTTGAGAATATCCCCATAATATATGGAAAGAAAATAAAGGATACCAATACTGAAAGCTGCATTAAAGTACAAAGGAATCTGATCATTGTCTCCAAAAATCTCAATCAGAACACTAAGCATATAGGTAAAAAGAGGCGATGAAGAAGTGGAGGAAAACTGATACCTGGTCATTCCCCAGACTTCATACAATGCAAAATTCTTCGCCATTGCAAGATGAATGTAAGCATCATCCAGAAGATATACATAATGTCCGTCTGTTTTCAGAACTGAACTGATATAGTACAGTAAAGAGACCGTAAAAAAGACAGCAAAAGACATCAGAAAGCTTCGTAATCCTATATTTCGGAATGATTTCATTTTAAAACCAGGTATAAAGTCATCAAAGATAAGCATCATGTGGTGTAAACTGATATTTAAGAAAGAAATTGTTTCTCCTTACCTCTGTATTTTTCTTTTCGGCTCATATTTCCAAACTATTTTAAAACATTTTCTTATAGTTATCATCTATTGGTAATAAGGGCTTTTCGGCACAATATTTTCTAAATTTGTTAGTATAAAAAATAAACGTATGAAAAATGCAAGCATTATCGGCCTGAAAGAAGCCGACTGTAAAAACATTTCAGAAAAATTAAACACTCTTCTAGCCAACTATTCCGTGTTCTACCAGAATACAAGAGGTTCGCACTGGAATATCAAAGGAGATCAGTTCTTTACCCTTCACCCGAAGTTTGAGGAACTTTACAACAGCCTGGTATTAAAGATTGATGAGATTGCGGAAAGGATCCTTACGCTGGGAGCAACTCCTGCTCATAATTATTCCGATTACCTTAAAGTGGCTACTATTAAAGAAAGCAAAGAAGTGACTGATGCAGCAAAAAGCGTTGAACTTATCTTAAATTCATTCAAAGTGGTTATTGATCTTCAGAGAGAGCTTCTGGATATTACGGATAAAGCAGGAGATGAAGGAACTAATTCCCAGATGAGCGACTACATCACAGAACAGGAAAAAGAAGTATGGATGTACAACTCTTATTTAGGGAAGTAACCTGCAAAAATCATCCGAATAATAAAAAATCGTCTTACATTTAGACGATTTTTATTTTTAATGATTATATTTGCGTTAAAATTACACATATTATGCACGACGTTCGATTAAACTCTATCTTAGATAACGATTTCTATAAAATAACCATGCAGAATGCGGTGGTAAAATTATTTCCGAATTCCATTGTAAAATATGAATTCATCAACAGGGGAAAACATCATTTCCCGCCGGGCTTTGATGCAGCACTGAAAGAAGCCGTCAATAAAATGGCAGAATTAAAGCTGACAAAAGACGAAAAAAAATTCATGGCAAAGACCTGCCCGTACATTGACCTTCCTTACCTCGATTTTCTGGAAGGCTACCATTATGATCCATCTGAAGTAAAGATTCATCAGGAAGGAAATGACCTCAGCGTAACCGTTGAAGGGCTATGGTACAGAACGATTCTCTGGGAAGTTCCGTTATTAGCTCTGATCAGCGAACTTCATTATGAGATGAACCACATGGAAAGGGATTCCAACGAAGAAGTGATGAGCAAAACCATTGAGAAAGCGGATTCACTGGGAAAACTTGGAGTAACTTTCGCTGAATTCGGGACGAGAAGAAGACATTCTTATAAGGTACAGAATCTGGTTATGGAAGCCCTGACACAGAAAAGAGATTCTACATTTATCGGAAGTTCAAACGTTCATTTTGCGATGAAATACGGAGTAAAACCCATCGGAACCCACGCTCATGAATGGTTTATGTTTCACGCCGCAGAATACGGATTTAAAATGGCGAATGAACTGGCTCTGGAACATTGGGTAGATGTGTACAGAGGTGATCTTGGAGTAGCACTGTCTGATACTTACACTACGGATGTATTCTTCCAGCAATTTGACAAGAAATTTGCAAAACTGTTTGATGGGGTACGCCACGACAGCGGTGATCCGTTGGAATTTGCAGATAAAACCATTGCCCATTATCAGAAAAACGGCATCAATCCTATGTTTAAATACATTATTTTCTCAGATGCCCTGAATCTTGAAAAAGTGGCAGAAATTACCAACTACTGCAGAGGGAAAATAGGAATCTCTTTCGGAATAGGAACGAATCTTACTAATGATGTTGGTCTAAAACCAATGAATATCGTTATGAAGCTAATCGGCGTTCAGGCTCCGAACCAGGAATGGATTCCTACGGTAAAACTGTCTGATGAGCACGGAAAATACACCGGAGATCCTAAAATGATTGAGCTGGCTAAAGAATTTTTAAGAATAAAAGATTAGAACTTAGATATTAGATTTCAGACATAAGATGCCAGATTTCAGCTATTCACATTATAATTAAACATCTATGAAATTAAAATTTTTTATAACCCTTAGTATTTTGATGACTACCTTATCCTTCGCTCAGGAGAAGAATAAAGAAAAAGTAAAATTCAATCAGGAATTGGCAACTTCTTTAGGCGCGGACCAATACGGGATGAAGGCCTATACCATTGTTATGCTGACCACGGGAACCGCTAAAATTGAAGACAAAGCCAAAATGGGAGAACTGATGAAAGGACACATGGGAAATATCACCAGACTTGCCGATGAGGGAAAGATTATTGTAGCGGGACCTTTTTTAGAAAAGAATAAAGAAAACTACCGCGGTATGTTTATTTTCAATACAAAGTCTAAAGAAGAAGCCGAACAATGGGTAAAAACAGATCCCGCAGTACAGGCCGGTGTTTTTGGTTATGAGATTTTTCCATGGTATGGATCTGCGGCCCTGCCTTTATACCTGAAGCATCATAAGGAAATCTCGAAGGAAAATCCATAAGAATCCAAGATTCATCAATATGGGCTTCATCTAATATTTAAATTAAACCGACATGCCAAAAAGATTTGCCTTACTTTTTATTTTACTTACGACAACCTTATTTGCACAAAACTATGAAAGATATAAAAAGCTGAAAGACACCACCATCCACTCTAAAAATCTTGGGTTTGGAAAAAAAATTTCTGTAACCGTTCCGGTAGAGTGGCAAAATGGAATAAAAAACAATTTCCCATTAATTATTGTATTCGACAGGCAAAACAAAAGAAGTCATAATTATATCATCAATACCATTGATTATCTTACAAGTAATGAACAGATGCCATCATCTGTAATAATCAGCGTGGAATCTGAACAACGTTACCGCTATAATGAAACACAGTACAAAACCTCTGATCCAAGCGGACTTGCCCTTGAAAATGAAAAATTCATTTTTGAGGAACTTATCCCTCTTGCCGAAAAAGAGTACAAGGCTTCAAAATTCAGGATATTAATTGGTCATTCAAGATATGGCTATTTCACAACTTCCCTTTTTAGTACAAGGATCAATGATTTGAACGGTGTAATTTCCATGAGTCCTTTTTTCTTTCAGAAAAATATTGATTTAACGGATTCAATAAGCAAAATGAACAGTCTTTCATATACATCCAAAAAATATTATCGCTTCGGAATTGGTAACGATTATCCTGAAGATTTTGCTAAGATGGATTCTGTTATAAAAAAGAATATTCCTAATCCTTTTTTAGATATTAAAGGGTATCGCTTTAAAGCAGCTGATCACAATGCAACGCCTGGTTTATTAATAAATACTGCACTTTATGATCTATTTGAAGAATGGTCTGCTATTCAGGCAGAATATTCATCCACTAGGCAAAAAGATTTAAGTATTAAAAAATCTCTTGAGCAAAAAATAGTATCCAGCTACGGAACCAAACTCAATTTTTCAATTGGAGTCTTAAATGGTAAGGGATGGTTTTTTTATAATGAAAAACAATACGACAAAGCCATTCAAGCCTGGCAAATATTGTTGGATACTTACCCCAATTTCTCACAAGGTTTTTTATATATCATAAAAGCTCAAATTCAACTAAAACAGAACTATCTTCAAACAGTTGAAAAATTTAAGACTTCTTTGGTGAATTCTGAACTGTATACAGAAAAAGAAAAGCAGGAATTAGAAACAGAATTACAGGAAATAACAAAATAACATCAACTAACATGGGTTTTCTTATTTGGAAAAAATAGCCTTTTGCCTCTTAAAAGCATCAAAAAAATATATTATATAACACAATTGTGATTTATTTTAACTATATTAGATGTTCATTTTCAACACCATACAAAACAACCTCATAAAAATGATCTCATGAAAAAAATGAACGTATCTAAACTTTCGAGAACTGAACTGAAAGAAATATCCGGAGGCGGAGGGTATTTATATCCTATATTGTGTAACGGCGGATGCCACGGTGAAGCCATGATCAGATGTCCTGACGGATCAACCACCATGACTGATTATATATGCGTCAACGGAAGATGTGAAGTCAATACCGGATACTGTAAGCCACGGGTTCTGGAGCCTATCGGAACTATTGATCCACTACCTCTGTTTCCATAGAATTTTATTAAAACCAATATAGAAAGCGATCCCAACGGATGGCTTTTTTACTTTCTGTATTTATCTTTTTCATTATCTTTAATCGGATAAAAACCACACCATGAAAACCATTGAAGAAGTTCTGAAAAAACTGGATGAAATTATCATCTGGTGCAAGGAAAATCAAAGTCCTGCCGGATATTTTGCCTGCACCTACCGGGCTATGACCGCACAGGTTCTAAAAGGCATCCAACAGAAAAAGTTTGAAGACGGTCCAAGGATGACTCTTCTTGACATTGCTTTCGCCCAAAGGTATCTGGAGGCTTGCGAAAGCTACAGGAAAGGAAAGAAATGTACCAATGCCTGGTATACTGCATTTGAAGCGTCTAAAAACAAAAATCTTTTAATTTTACAGCATATTTTTCTGGGGATGAATGCCCATATCAATCTGGATCTCGGGATTTCTGCGGCTTCCATTATGCCCTACCGGAAAATCAATCCTTTGAAGAAAGATTTTGACACCATCAATATAATTATCGCTTCCATTAACCAGAACGTTCAGGATTCTTTAAATAAAATATGTTATCCCGTAGATCTTATTGATAAACTATCTAATGGAAAAGATAATGCAGTTCTGGATTTCGCCATTTCAAAAGCAAGAGAAACTTCCTGGGCAACCGCTGTGGTAACCTGCAATACGCCGCTGTTCCTTAGAGAATCGGTGATTAATATTGTAGATTATGCTGCGGCAAAGGTAGCCTCACAGATTTTAAATCCTAAGATTCTTACTCCGGCTCTTCTAAAGGAGCTTAAAAAATGTGAAAGCAGTGATATTGTTAAAAATATTGAAATCCTGGAATCCACAAAAAAGGGATAAAATAAAAAGGCCGGAATCTTCCTCACGGATTCCGGCCAAAGAATGAACAAAATAAAAGAAACTATAGGGTTTCCTTATGCTTTTTACGATAAGCGTAATGAAAAATAATCGGCAGTATGGTAAAGGATAATAACATACAGATGATCAAACCACCTACAATCATAATGGCTAACGGTTTCTGAATTTCTGATCCCATCCCGTTAGACATGGCTGCCGGCAACAATCCCATCGATCCCATTAAAGCGATCATCACTACCGGACGGATTCTGCTCTGTACTCCCTGGGCAATGGATTCTTTAAGAGACATTCTGTTTTGCAGATTTTCTTTCATCACCCCAATCAGAACGATACCGTCAATGGTAGCTACTCCAAAAAGAATAATAAAACCAATTCCCGCAGAGATTCCGAAAATAGTTCCGGTAAACCAGAGCGATAAAAATCCTCCGATAAATGCAAATGCCAGGGTTATGGAAGAAATCAGCGTATCTTTTACATTTCCAAAATTGAAATACAACAGCATCAGAATAAGAACCAAAGAAATAGGAACAACCATTGCCAGCTGTTTTGCAGCTCTTTCCTTACTTTCAAATTCTCCGGCCCACGTCATTTTATGACTTTTCGGAAGCTTCACTTCTTTTTCAACTTTAGCCTTCGCTTCTTTGATTGTACTTCCCAGATCACGGCCTTCAATGTTAAATCCTACCCCGATATACCGGCTGTTTCCTTCACGGTAAATAAATGACGGCCCAGTATGATAATCAATCGTTGCGATTTCTTTCAGCGGGACTTTTTTATTATCCTGGGTTGGAATCAGGATATCGCCCATTTTTTCCGGAGTATCGCGGTATTGCTTTTCAAATCTCAGCATGACATCAAACATTCTCTCGTTTTCATAGAACTTGGTGGCAGCCTGCCCTCCAATTGTCATTTCGATAACGGCTTGTGCATCTGCTGTAGAAACTCCGTATTTGGCCATCTTGGAATCATGAAGCTGAATTCTGAGTTCCGGAAGCCCAATATTTTTAAAAACATTGACATCTGAAATTCCGGGAACCGTTCTGATGGAGTTGGCCACCTGATTAGCATAATTTTCAAGCTGAAATAAATCATTCCCAAAAATCTTGATCACCAGCGGAGCTTTCACGCCTGCCACATATTCTTCCACATTATCCTGAATCGGCTGACTGAAACCAAAGTTGATTCCAGGATATTTTTCAAGAGAAATTCTCATTTGTTCCAGCAGCTCCTCTTTGGATATTTTTTTCTTCCATTCGTTTTCCGGTTTCAGCTGGATATTAAATTCAATATTAAAGAAACCTGTAGGATCTGTTCCGTCATTCGGGCGCCCGGTCTGGGTCATGATGAATTTTACTTCATCATATTTCATCAAAGCTTCCTTCATCTCTTTGGTAAGTCGTACTGATTCATCCAGATTAACACTGTTGGGAAGGGTAGCACGAACGTAGATGGCTCCTTCATTCAGTTTCGGTAAGAATTCGGAACCGTAATTGGAAAATCTCCATCCGCAAATTGCCAGTAAAGCTACAAATCCAATGATAAATCCTTTTTTGTGACGGTCACTGAACTCATAAATCCTGTAGATATTCACTCTGAAGAATCTTGAAATAAAGTTTTCCTTTTCTTCTATATTTTTCGTCAGCAAAAGCTTACACATTGCCGGAACATACGTCAGACTCAAAATCAATGATCCTAACAATGCATATCCTAATGTAAATGCCAGTGGAGAGAACATTTTTCCTTCTACTTTTTGGAAGGAGAAAATCGGCATCAGAGCCACAATAAGGATCAGTAATGCAAAGAAAATGTAACTGGCCACACTTCCTGCGCTTCTTTTAATGATTCCAAGTTTTGAAATTTTATTAAACCGCCGGAGACCAATTTTCTTAGCTTTATGTTCGAGGGCTACAAAGACATGTTCCACAATAACCAGCGTTCCTTCCAGCAGCAATCCGAAATCCAATGCTCCCATGGAGATAAGGTTAGCCGGAAGTCCCTGAATTCTCAGCATAATAATAGCAAATAGGAAAGCAAGAGGGATCACCGAAGCTACAATAAATGTCGTTCTCCAGTTGTACAGGAATATAAAGACAATAATGGAAACCAGGATCACTCCTTCAATCAGGTTTTTGGAAACAGTATGAACAGTTGTATTCACCAATTCTGTACGGTCAATGATCGGCTCAATCTGAACATCTCCGGGAAGTTCCCCTCCGTTCAGCTGTTCTATTCTTTCTTTCAGTTTTGCAATCACTTCACTCGGGTTTTCGCCACGAAGCATGATCACAATTCCTTCTACCACATCATTCTCTTTGTTGTATCCTACCTGTCCTAACCTTGGTTTGGCAGACACCTTAACTTCAGCAACATGTTTTACCAAAATGGGTGTAGAACCTTTTACCTCAATCTGAATGTTTTCAATATCCTCTTTACTTTCTAAAAGACCGATCCCCCGCACTACATAAGCCTGATCTCCTTTCGATACTACATCTCCACCTACATTAATATTACTTTTCGAGACGGCTTCATACACATCCAGAGGGGAAAGGTCATAATTATGCAGTTCCGTAGGATTGATCTTTATCTCGTAAGTTTTTTCTTCTCCTCCAAAACTCACCACATCAGCCACCCCGGGCACCGCCAATAATTCTCTTTCGATCACCCAGTCCTGGATAGCAGTAACTTCTTTGATAGGCAGCTTACTTTTGATGATGTACCGATAAATTTCTCCCGTAGCTCCGGATGGAGGTTCTATACTATATTCTGCTCCGCCGGGAAGCTGTACATTCCCTAATTTATTGGAAGCATACTGCTGGGCATAAAAGTCGTCAACATGATCATCAAAAATCACGGTAACAACCGATAACCCGAACAAAGAAATAGATCTTACTGATGTTTTATTCGGGATCGCATTCATTTCCTTGGAAATCGGCAGAGTGACGAATTTTTCTATTTCTTCGGCACTTCTTCCCGGCCATTGGGTGATCACTCTTACTCTGGTATTGGTAACATCCGGAAATGCTTCAATCGGGGTATGGATATAGGAATAAATTCCTCCGGCCAGCAGCAGGAAAGTTCCCAAAAGAACAATCAGTGAGTTTTTTAAGGAGAAGGAAACTATATTCTGTACAAATTTTCGCATTATTTCCCGGCTTTGTTTAGTTGATTTTTCAGACTCTCATAAATCAGCAGTCCATTGGATGCGATGATGGTTTCGCCCGGTTTCAGATTTCCTTCCACATAAATATACTGGCTGTTGGATGCGACTTCTGTCACAGGTCTGATTTCCAGCTCACAGTCTTTTTTATACACCACAACATAACTTTGATTATTGTCAAAGATTAAGGCTTTAACAGGAATAGCCAATGCGCTTTTATTTTGTGAATGAATAGGTAAAACTATATCCGCGGACATTCCCGGTCTGAGCTTCATTCCATTATTATCCATGATAATTTTCGCCTTCAGTACTCTTTCATTTTCGTTGAAAACCTGTGAAATCGTATTGATCTTTCCTGAAAAACTTTCATCCGGGTACGCCAACGTTCTCACCACTACCGGCTGATCTACGTATACATTTCTCATATTGGTAGCATACACATTCGCCATTACCCAGACTTTATCCAGATTGGAAATCGTAAAAAGCGGATCTCCGCCAGCGGTAACAGGCATTCCTTTGGAAACATTTTTTGAAATAACATACCCATCAGCAGGAGCTTTAATCTGAATGGTATTTCCTCCCGCCGAATACAGCTGCATATTTTTCTGAGTTTTGGAAATATTGGACTGTAAAATCGCTACTTCCGATCTTGCCTCCTGTAAATCTTTCTGGGAAGCAATATCATCTTTATACATCGCTTCTACAGAGGAAAGTTTTCTTTTGGCAACAGCCAGTTGGGCCTGTAGCGTCTGGGTATCATCCTGCATTTCATTAACAGCCGTACTTTTTATACTGGCCAGCACCTGCCCTTTTTTCACATAATCTCCCAAAGAAAAGTAAGTATCGGTAACCACTCCGTCCACAAGGCTTACAAAAGGAACGGTTTTATCTGAATTGCTTTCCACTTCCCCGGTCAGTGTAATGCTTTCCTCTATAGGACGGATTTCAGCTTTTACAAGTTGAATATCTTTTTTAAGTTCTTTGCTGATGCAGTAGCTTTTGTCTTCCTCTTTATTCTCCTGCTGATCTTTACAACCTGTAAGGGCAACTAAAGCAGATAGATAAAAAATGGCGATATATCTGGTCGTATTCATTCTCATTGGTAAATATTATAAGTCCTGTCCCACAGCATACTGCAGGTTTTCGTAGTATTGATTAAGTTCTTTTTTGGTATCCAGTATGATCATTTTATTGCTGATATAGGTATCCAGAAAGTCCATATATTCCAGCATACTGATATTTCTCAGTCGGAAGTTCTTCTCATGGCTCACTAATAAGCTATCCAGTGTAGATTCATAGGTATCATCAATCTCTTCAGAGACCTGCTGTGTCCGGAGATAATTCCTGAAAACAGAAACAATCTCATTTTCAGATTTCAAAAGATTCTTCTGAGTTTCATTTTTCATTTTCTGAATCTCCAGCCTGGCTTCCTGAATGTTTCCTTTATTTCTGTCGAAGACGGGAAGATCAACAGAAACACCCAGACCTATAAAATCTTTCATGATATTTCCGCCCCGGTCATAGCCAATGGAAACTGCTATATCCGGAGTTTTCATAGCATTCTGGATTTCCAGATTTTTTTCAGCGTGTTTTTCTTTGTTTTTAGAGATCAGAATATCCGGACGGTTTTCTTTTGCTTTTTCCAGCCACTGGGAAAGTTCCAGTTCTGAAAGTTCTTTATCCGGCATGGCAAATGGATCTGAAATGACGAGATAAGAATGGGCAGGCATCATTAATAAGGCCTTCAGTTCCGTCTGCCGGTCTTCAATTTCCTGTCTCAATGAGATCAGCTTTTTCTTGAATTCAATCTCCTGTGCTTTAAGGCGGACATATTCTGCTTTGCTGATGTTTCCTAGATTTAGCTGATTGTTATAGGACTTTGTTAATTTCTCAATAGAAGAAATCTGGCCCTGATAAATCTTCTGCTGTTCCTGATTATACAGGATCTCCGTCATTGTATTTCTTAAAGTCTTTTTAAGCTCACGCAGTACTTCCTGTAATTCATACTTCTCTCCTTCCACTTCTATTTTCTGGAGCTCAATATTTTTCCTTCTCTTTCCTGCAGTCTGAATAACCTGTTCAATTTCCGCTGAGATCTGACTGTTTTTCCCCCAGTTCCCGACAAGGGCAGGCTGTTCTTCAATATCATACGTTCTCCATAAGTTAACTTCACTGATGCTTAATTTTGGATTCGGCCAGTATTTAGCCTGAACAGCACGGGCTTCAGCCTGGGAAATCTCCAGCCTCTGAGCGATAAGATCAAGGTTTTTATCAAGAAAAACAGTTTCGGCTTCCTTTCGGGAAATGCTCACCGTATCGGAGATTTGTGCCGAAAAGAAACTGAAGCAGTGAATATACAATAGGGTAAAAATAATTTTCTTCAAGGGTCTTATTATTTAAGACCACAAAATTATCTGTGTAAGATTAGACCCAATTTCGAATGGAATTAGAATTCGGTTAGTCCAACATTAGAGTTTGATTAGAATGTTCTTTCAATATGATTAATACTCATATTTTTAAGATTCCATAGATTTAAACGGACATTATTTATATTCTCACAAATCGGGCAGATTGAGCAGATTTTTTATTGGAAAAACGCAAAAGACGCAAATATTTAAAGTATTACGCTGTTTTAAGGCGCAAGAAAATCCAGGATTTTCAGCATTTTTTTTAATCCTGTGATCATCTATTTCAAGGATCACAAGAACCAGAGGTTAGTCAGCAGCTTCATCGGATCAACGGAGTTGATTCTACACTTAGCTTCCTAAAATCAATAGTATTAATCATAAAACTTTGCGTTCCAAAAAATATAAAGAATTAATATAAATCAAATCTCCTACGGATCTTAGAATAGGCAGATGTTTTTAGGCATTTGCCGGAAACAAAAGAATAACCCGGGTTCCTACATTTACTTTAGAATCTATTTTCATCTCAATATGATGGTGGTCAAAAATACTTTTAGATAATGATAAACCAATGCCGCTGCCTTTAATATTATCCACATTTTTACCTCTGTAGAAGGTTTCGGTGATTTTAACGAGATCATCCTGCGGAATTCCTCTTCCTTCATCTTTTACTTCAATAACCAGATGATTATTCTCCTCTGATAAAATAATGACAACAGGAGCATGCTGAGAATATTTAACCGCATTTTCCACGATATTATACAAAGCCAGGTACAGCAGGGTTTCATTTCCCGGAATTTCCAACAGAGCAGGCTGGGTAACCTGAAGCTGTATGGTAATGGATGACTGCTTTTCTTTGGCTTTAGACTCCAGTTTTGCATAAATTTTCCAGACAAGCTCATCCATTCTCACCTGTTGATGGGAAGCTTCAAGTTTAGCCATTCCGGACATCAGTAAAAGATTATTGAGGATATTTTCAATCTCATAGACATTATCCAGAGATTCTTTAGCAACTTTTCTGTATTCTTCAGGGCTTCTGTCCTTTTGGGCGAACACTTCAAGGTTTCCGGAAATAGCAGCCAAAGGAGTTTTAAATTCATGGGAAACATAATTGATGAAGTTCTGCTGCAGGAGCATGCTTTCTGAAATCCGGCTTAATAATTTGTTATACGATTTAATCAGCTCTTCTATTTCATCATTGGTATTCGTAGAAGTAATGGCTGCTGAAATATTATTATAATCCACATTACTGATGCGTTCCACAACATTGGAAACCGGTTTATAAACAATTTTTGAAAGATACCTGCTCAGAAAATAAATAGCCAGCAGTCCCAGCACAAGTACGGAAAGCATAATTACAGAAAGCCTGATCATCTGAGACCGGAATGAATCGTCTGAAGATTTCACAAAAACAACAAAATTTCCCTGATTATCCGGATAAAAGATTCCCGAATAAAAGCTGTTGTCAGCCATAAACTGCACGCCTTTATTATTTCTGGCAGTCTGTAAATGCCGGGATTTGATATTCTGATCATTCAGATTATGCCCGAAGGTAACTTCGTTATTATCATTATAAACCGCTACTCTGTTATTCTGAATAAGATGATTATATTCTTTTTTGATCTGTGCGTGTCTGTCTTTCGGCAGCTCATCCTTTTCAAGGTAATAAATCGCAGAAATAAGTGCTGTATTCCTAAGCTTTTCAAAATAAAAGATCTTCGTACTGTCGTAATAGGCAAAAAATATCACCACAAATGTGACAATAGAAACGATGCCGAAAGAAAGGCTTGAAATAAGGGTAAACCGGTTTCTGAGGGTCATTTTCAGTCTTTAATTAAATATCCTGTTCCTTTTACGGTGTGGATAATTTTCTGATCGGTCTCATCAATTTTATTGCGGACATAAGAAATATAAACATCCACTATATTCGTTGCATTATCGAAATCAATTCCCCACACATTATGGAGAATCTGCGTTCTGCTCAGCACTTTGTTTTTATTTTCCATCAGGAATGTAAAGAGCTTATATTCTGTAGGAGACAGTTCAATTTCCTTATCATTCTGGGTTACTTTATGCAGATCTGTATCAATAACAACACTGCCGCATGACAAAAGCTGGTTTTCCTTCTGATAACTCAGTTTATTTCTTCTGGTTAATGCTTTAATTCTTGAAATAAGCTCATCAAAATGAAAAGGTTTGGATAAGTAATCATCAGCACCCAGATCCAGCATTTTAATTTTATCATCCGGACTGTTCAATGCGCTTAACACGAGAATCGGAGTATAATTTCCCTTAAACCGAATCATCTGGGTAAGCTGTATCCCATCCAGCCCGGGAAGCATAATATCCATCAGTATAATGTCAAAATCATAAGTAGTAAGAACTTCTCTTGCTTTTTCCCCGGAATCTGCAAGGGTGATATGGTATCCCGCTTCCGAAAGTCCTTTTATAAGAAAATTACTAATTCTCTGATCATCTTCTACCAATAAAATATTCATGTGTTTCTGAAATTTCCCATAAATATAACCATTCTGGCTTTAGAACAAAAATCAGAAATAAAACCAAACCCATTTTAAAGCTCTGTGCATTCATCTCCAACATCCGCCCTTTTTTCATAATTTTGAAAAATGGAGATGACCTATTTAATTATCGGATGTATTACCGGCGGCCTGCTGGGTGCCTTGATTTTATATTTTGTTTTGAAATCATCATCGGTTTCTAGAACTTCCTATGACGAGCTAAATAATTTATATATTAAAAGCACTGCTGATTTTACTAATGCTCTTCAGAAGATCAAGGAACTGAACGAAGAAAATGCTAAAGAAAAAGAACAGCATCTGCTCAACCAGGATCTGCTGAATGACCTTAAAAATGAATTTGCCAGACTCTCCGCAGAACATACTTCACTAAATACCCAATTTCTGGAACTAAAACAGCTTAACATCAGGCAAACATCTCATATAGAAACATTGGCCATTGAAAAGCAGGACATTTTTGCTAAAAATGCAGAGCTTACAGCCAAAAATGAAGGCCTTCAGCAATTATTGGAAACCCAAAAGGAAGAGATTATAAAAATTCAGGAAGAATCTAAACTACAGTTTGAAAATCTGGCCAATAAGATTTTAGAAGAAAAGACAGAAAAATTTACAACACTTAATCAAAATAACCTAAAAAACATTCTTGAACCTTTTCAGGAAAAAATAGCGGATTTAAAGAACAAAGTTAATGAAGCCTATGAAAAAGAAAATAAAGAACGTTTTTCTCTGGCTGAAAAAGTAAAAGAGCTTGCAGAACTTAACCAGCAGATCTCTGATGATGCCAAAAAATTAACCCGTGCTTTGAAAGGTGAAAGCAAAACCCAAGGGAATTGGGGTGAAATGATTCTGGAAAGTATTCTTGAAAAATCAGGGTTGGTGAAAGGAAGGGAATATTTTCTGGAACATGAGCTGCGCGATGAAGACAATAATGCTCTCTTTTCTGAGTTTTCCGGAAAAAAAATGCGTCCTGATGCTGTTGTAAAATATCCCGACGAAAGAAATGTAATCATTGACTCCAAAGTATCTCTGACCGCTTTCACAGATCTTGTTGACGAGAGTGATCCGGATGTGTACAACATCAAACTGAGCCAGCACCTCGCTTCCATTAAAAACCATATTACGCAGCTGAGCCAGAAAGCTTATGATGATTACGGAAAGTCTCTGGACTTTGTTATGATGTTCATCCCAAGTGAACCTGCTTATATTGCAGCCATGCAGGCCGATCAAAATCTTTGGAACTATGCTTATGAAAAAAGGATCTTATTGCTAAATCCAAGCAATCTGATTACTTCTCTGAAACTTATTGCAGATCTCTGGAAACGTGAATATCAGAACAAAAACTCATTGGAAATTGCTGAACGAGGGGCCAAACTTTATGATAAGTTTGTAGGTTTTGTGGAAAACCTCGAAAAGGTGGGGAGAAACCTCGATCAGGCCAAAAATGTCTATAATGATGCTTACAAGCAGCTTCACACCGGCAATGACAATCTGATCATCCAGACCCAGAAATTGAAATCATTGGGGATTAAAAATAAAAAAGACCTTCCGCCAAGCCTTATTGATAACGGTAATATTGTAGAAACAGATAACCCACAATTATAAAAACCATAATTGAGACTGAAAGATTCTTTTTATAAAGCTAGCCTGCATCAATCATAAATTTTGCATAATTTTGCGGAATGTTGATAGAAAGCTTTCAGAACGATAAAATAAAAAATGTCACTAAACTCTTAGCTGACAACCGTTTCCGTAAAAAATCAAAAGTTTTTGTTGTAGAAGGAAAGCAGGAAAATGAAAGGGCATTAACCTACAGTTTTGAACCTGTAGAGTTTTTCATCTGTGAAAATATCTTTAAAGGAAAACTTCCTGATGCGAAAATTCATTACGTCAGTGAAAAAGTATATGAAAAAATAGCTTACAGAGGAACTTCTGAGGGAATCATAGGAATTTATATGGCGAAAGAAACCCTTTTATCTTCATTTAGTCCGAAAGAAAATGCTACGATTATTATCGTGGAAGGTGTAGAGAAACCGGGAAACCTAGGGGCTATTTTAAGAAGCTGTGAAGCTTTCGGTATTGATGCATTGATTGTAGCAGACGGAAAAACCGATTTTTACAACCCAAATGTCATCAGATCCAGCGTAGGCTGTCTTTTCGGAATGGAAGTTTACCAGGCTGAAAATGAGGAAACTCTTGAATTTCTTAAGAAAAACAGCTTCAATATCTACACTACTCTTATGGATGAAACCGCTGAAGATCTTTATAAAAGAGATTTCACGCAACGTTCTGCTGTATTATTTGGCACTGAACATTCCGGATTAAGTGATTTCTGGATCGGAAAAGGAAAAAACACCCTGATTCCAATGGCAGGAAGCATCGATTCTTTGAACCTGAGCAATGCCGTAGCCATAACGTGTTATGAATCTTTAAGACAGAAGAAAGGATAAATTTCAGAAAGGAAGGAAGATGGATGGTGGAAGAAGTTGTATCAGCCTGAGGAATAAAAACTGGCTGCTTCTTTTAAGAATTTCCCCATAACAATACATCAGGCGTAAAACTTAAAAGAAATTATTTTTTAGCCACACTGTTAAACAAAGATAAATAACAACAAAGCATAAAAAAACCGTCTCACTGGGTGAAACGGTTCTTTTATTATTTAAGCTTAAGCTAAAATTATTTCTTAGCAGCTTCTTTTGTAGCATCTTTAGCAGCATCAGCAGCTCCTTTAGCATCAGCAGCAGCTCCTTTAGCAGCATCAGCAGCTCCTTTAGCGTCAGCTTTAGCAGCATCAGCACCAGCAGCAGTTGTAGCAGCAGCAGCATCTTTAGTAGCTTCAACACCAGCAGTAGCAGCTGAATCGATTACTTTAGCAGCTGAATCAGTTACGTTAGCAGCTGAATCAGTAGTAGCAGCTGCAGAAGAATCAGTTGTTCCTTCAGTAGCAGTAGCTTCAGTTTTTTTACAAGCAACTAGAGAGATTGCAGCGATAGCAGCTACGAATAATGACTTTTTCATAATAAATTAAATTTAATTTTGTTAATATTGTTTTATAAAATTTTCTTCTGTTCTGTTATTTGAACAAGACAAAGGTATAGCAGATAGAAAAGTTGTTTATGAAAAATAATTGTAATACCTTTGTAAAATAGTTTTACAAAAAAACATAACTGATAATCAACAAATTAATTATTAAACAAAAAATTGACAGATTTAGATCTATTGCATTTTGAACAGCTTAAAAAGGACGTTCAGGCACAATATTTAAAAGAATACACTCCTTCCCATGATGATATTTCAAAATGGAAGGGGATTGACATTATCTATTTCCAGGAAGACCTCCGCAAAAAAGCGAAAGGCAACATCAGTGAGAAGTCATTTTACACTTATTTCAAAAACTCACCTGTAACCAAATTACCGAGAATTGATATGCTCAATTTACTGAGTATTTATGCGGGATATGATTCATGGTACGAGTTCAAAAAACAGCATCTTTTTGCCGGTGAATTGCTTCAGGAAAATGAAGAAACTGAGGAAGAAGAAATCAATGAACTGGAAAAAACAGTTACAAATGCTCCGGAACTTCCAAAAACTGAAATTCAGCCTCAAAAAACAGAAAGCAAACCTCAGGAAAACACTGATTTACAAAAATATAATACTGAAAATCAACCAGTTAATCAAAAAATATCAACAACTGAAAATACTGAAACAGCACCAGCATTACCAAAGAAAAATTTCTTTAAAAAACATGTTTGGGCTATTATCTCTTCAGTTTTAATTACGATTACAGGACTTCTTGGTTTTAAAGATGAAATTTTTTCCAAAACCTATAAATATTGTTTTGTAGATAAGGACAGGGGAACTTCTGCGATCAATACTCTTAATATTATGGTGATGAAAGACAATGAATCTCCCATCCTGTATAAAATAAAACCTAATGAGTGCTTTTATTATTCCACAAAGGATAAAAACCTGAAAATGGTAATCACCTCTCCCCTGTATGAGCCACTTACTGTAACCAGAAGCCTGGAAAATGCTCCGGAAGAAGAGCGTATAGAGCTGAAACCGGATGATTATAAAATGGCGGCTTATTATTTCTCGGTAAAAGATGCCAAAGGAAACCCGGAACTGCTTAAACAGAAAAGAAGCCAGCTGGAAAACCTGATCAGCAATACTGCGGTCATTTATCAGATTTATGATAATAATATTTACGGGATTGAAAGACTTGACAAACAAAAGTATATCACGTTGGTAACCACTCCTACTACTTCTTTAAAAAACCTGAATCTTATAGAAATGATTAAGGATAAAAAAGGAAAAATAATATCTATCAAATTTAAAATTGCATCCACAGATGAAAAAAATAAATAACTTTTTACTTCTAGCAGTACTTATTATTGCATTGGCTGCCTGCAATAACAAAAAAACAGAATCAGTCAGCGATCTTGATAAATTAAGAAACAGCAACAATACTAAAAGCTACCCTGCTGTACAGATAGACAGTATGCAGATCATCAACTCCATTACTCAGCAAAAAGTACAGGAACTTCTTGACCTCTCCACTCTTTATCTGACCGGAAACAGAAATACGGAAATAGACACCGCCATTTACTCCCAGATGGAAAGCTATTTTCACAAGCCGGATTCTTTGACATTTAAAAAACTGTTCAGAGAATTAGATAGTCTGAAAGTAAAATCGATAAAAGTAAATAACCTGAATGTTTATAAAGAGTTTTATAAAAAAGACACCTTAGATTATGCCAGATTCAATGTGGAATATTTCGATGACAAAAAGAAATCATTAGGAACTTTTGAAAAAAATGCCCAGTATATTCTGTTATTAACTCCGTCTAAAATGCAGAAAGAGTTTAAATTCTATTTCCTGGATTTCTACTCTGCCCCGCTGAAGAAAGACAGTACTTCTTCAGGCGTCACCAAATAGTCTAAAGGGATATCATTTTCCCAGATATCATCCACATATTCGTCGGGGTTAAAGTAATTGACCCCGATTTTTTTTGCATTGTGCGAAATATTTTGAAAAAGGCTGTCATAAAATCCCTTTCCGTACCCAATTCTGTTTCCATTAGGATCACAATACAGTAAAGGCGTAACCACAAAATCAAAATTAGTTTCTCCCGAATCTTCATTAGAAACAGGCTCTGAAATTCCCCAGTTATTGGTTTCAAAGGCTGAATCTTCAAAAATCTCAATAGCAATAAGTTTATCTTCAACAATTTTAGGCACATAAACCCTGATATTTTGTTCAAAAAAATAAGTAATGAAGATTTGTGTATTAATCTCATTAAACTTCTCAATAGGAATGAAAATATGTATTTTCTGACCGTCCTTCGGATTGAAATAATCTAAAAATCTGCTGAATATATTTTCTGATAACACGAAAGCCTCATCGGAAGACAAGGCTTTTCTTTTTTGCATGTATTTTTTTCTTAGTTCAGATTTTTGCATAATGACATCAAATAATCATTCATTAATCACGGACCAATATCTTATTACCGTCTATATCTTTGAACCAAAGAAATAATTCCGGACATAATGAGGGTCTTTAGGATAAAATCTTATATAATTTATCAGACAGACGAACTCTGAACGGAAGTTCAAAAGTGATCTGATCTCCTGGTTTCGCAGTCTTACAAGGTCCTCCCTGCACATACATTTCTGTAATGACAATTTCCTGTTCACCAGTCGTTGGTCCTGAAATCAATACTTTATCCCCTACTGAAAGTTCACTGTTTTCAAGTAAAAACTGGGCGATTTTTGATTTTGAATAATAGTGTTCTGCCTTGCCGATTAAAGTTTTTTTAACAGCAATTTTCTGGCGGATATTCTTTGTTTCAGCTTTTGCCAGAGGTTTTGTTGGTAAGTCTCCAGAATTTTTAAACTTCAAAGCATCTGATTTCCCTTTTCTGAACACTTTATTCCCAACCTGCAGTCCTTTTCTTAATTTCAGCTGCTCTTCTAAAGGCAGATGTATGGTTTCTAAACATTCTGTAGAACAGCAGTTTTCCATGGCTGCTTTACATTCATCACATTGGATAAATAATAAATGGCAGGCATCATTGGCACAATTGGTATGATTATCACAAGGCTTACCACATTGGTGGCACTGTGAAATAATATCGTCTGTAATCCTTTCTCCTAACCGGTGGTCAAATACAAAATTCTTTCCGATGAATTTACTTTTTATACCTTCTTCTTTAATCTGGCGGGTATACTCGATAATTCCGCCTTCCAGCTGATATACATTTTTAAAGCCCTGATGTTTGAAGTAGGCACTGGCTTTTTCACAACGGATCCCGCCTGTACAGTACATCAATAGGTTTTTATCTTCTTTATAATCCTGTAACTGATCATTGATGATTGGTAAGCTTTCTCTGAAATTTTCAACATCGGGAGTAATAGCGCCTTCAAAATGACCTACCTCGCTTTCGTAATGATTTCTGAAATCTACTACAATCGTATTAGGATCTTCAAGCAGATCATTGAACTCCTTTGCTTTTAAGTGAATTCCTTTATTGGTAACATCAAAAGTATCGTCATTCAAACCGTCTGCAACAATTTTGTTCCGAACTTTTATCGTTAATTTTAAAAAAGAGTAATTGTCCTGATCAACGGCTACATTCAGACGAATTCCTTTCATAAAATCATAAAATTCCAGCGTATTGCGAAAAGCCTCAAACTGATCCGCGGGAACACTCATCTGAGCATTAATTCCTTCGTGAGCAACATAAATACGGCCGAGTGCATCAAGGGCATTCCAGGCTATAAATAATTCGTCGCGAAATTTTTTTGGGTCTTCAATTTTGGCATACGCATAGAAAGACAAAGTAAGACGGTCTTTACCGGCTTCATCAATAAGTTGAGCTCTTTCTTCTGCGCTTAAGGTGTTATACAGTTGCATGCTATAAACGTTTTAAGTGAGAAAAATATTTTTGCAAAGATAATCATTTTCCGGTAAAGTAATGATGGAGGAACAAGCAGCCTTTTACAGAGGATCATTTTGTCATTATATTTTTACATCGTACCTTGTACAGGACATATCGTCCACTTTATCTTTAATAAATTTTTAAGTTTTGTTAATTGGAGCGGCTGCAATTATGACATAATATATAAAATCACACAATAGCCGTTAAATTTTAGTTAAAATTGAAACACTTAGCATTAATTGCATACTTATTTAGCATTAAATTTGCTTACAATAAAACAGAAATTAATACATAAAAAAAGAAAGATATACAATGAAGAGTACTTTAAAAAAACTATTACCATTTGCAGTAGTGGGAGTTGTCTCTGGAGCTACTACCGTTGGGACAATACAATATTTTGGACAGCATAATAACAACGGCGACCAGTCCTTTTTCACAACAGCAGCACCTACTGCATCATTTGTAGGAATGAATACGGGAGCTGTGGGTGATGATTTTGTAAAAGCAGCCAAGACTACGGTTCCGGCTGTGGTAACGATCAAAAATTATCAGAGCAGAACGAGCAGCAGAGCTTCTGAGCAGGACCTGTTTGATTTCTTCTTCGGAGATCCTTTTGGAGGTGGAGGTAGAGGCCAGCAGAAACAAAGGCAGCAGCAGGCTCCGGACAATATGCCTTCAGGAATGGGTTCAGGGGTGATTATTTCTCCCGACGGATACATCATTTCGAACAATCACGTTGTAGCAGGTGCCAATAAACTGGAAGTTGTATTAAGCAACAAAAAATCATACATCGCCACACTTGTAGGGACAGACCCTAATACAGATATTTCTTTACTAAAAATTGAAGAAAAAGGACTTCCTTATCTTAATTTTGCCAATTCAGACAATATTGAGGTAGGACAATGGGTACTTGCTGTAGGAAACCCGCTTGGGCTTAACTCTACCGTGACTGCAGGGATTGTTTCAGCAAAAGGAAGAGGAATCGGAATTCTGGGAAGCCAGGGGAAAGCAGCCAATCCTATTGAAAGCTTTATTCAAACTGATGCCGCAATCAACCCGGGTAACTCAGGAGGAGCTTTGGTAAATGTAGCTGGAGACCTTATCGGGATCAACTCTGCCATTCAGTCTACAACAGGGTATTATCAGGGATATGGATTTGCAGTTCCAGCTAATCTGGCAAGAAAGATTGTTGAGGACATCAAGAAATTCGGAATTGTACAGAGAGGATTCTTAGGCGTTTCATCATTAGACCTATCGAATGATCAGCAAGTTGCGGCTTATAACAAGCAAAATAAAACCACTCTGAAGGTAGGATCCGGAATATATGTTTTAGGATTTGGGGAGAATAGCGGAGCAGAAGATGCCGGTCTGAAAAAAGGAGATATCATTACTAAAATAGACACTTATGCCATCACAGATTTTGCAGATCTTTCAATGTCAATCGGAAGCAAGCGTCCTGGTGATAAAGTTGTGGTAACTTATTCAAGAAATGGTAAAGAAGCTACGACCAGTGTTACTCTAAGAGACCAGAAAGGAGGAACTTCCACCAGAACAAAAGCAGACCTTAGCGTAACTGAAAAGATTGGTGCTGAGTTTGATCCGCTTACCGAAAGATTTAAAACAGAATACGGACTGAACAGCGGTGTAGTTGCCAAAGCTGTAGCAGAAGGCGGTGAAATGGCCAAAATAGGTATCGTAGATAATTATATCATCATAGAGATCAACGGAAAACCGGTCAATTCACAAAAGGATATAGAAAAAATCCTGGATAAGTATCAGGGGAATGTACAGGTGAAATTTGTAGACGACTATGGAAGAATCTATACCAAAGGATTCAAAATGCCTTAATCAATACAGACAATAGTCTTTTCATATTAATAAAAAAAACGCTGCAGTTGATGCAGCGTTTTTTTATTTGTTTTTGTTCATTTTCTCAGCGATTCTTTTCTTTTTATTCCGCTCATAAATTACTTCTACAATTTTTCCCCCTACCCATGAGAACGGGAAAAACGTAAGGAAAATAGAGATCTTATAAAAGGTAGGATGATAAGGAAATATGATAACATCCAGCATAGCGATGAAAAGCATAATAAAGCCGATAAGGATGGCATATGCTACCTTAGCATACTTCACAATGAGTGCTGTAGCCACACCTCCAATGGTAGTTCCCAATCCTGAAATAAAAAGCAGGAACCCAAAGAAGGCATTATCATCCTTCATACTGTAAAGAAAACGCTGCCAGTGCTCAAACGGAGCAAAAGCATCGAAAGTGATCCATTGCGGAAACGCTCTTATACCAAGAGTAATAATAAGCCCAGCTATACCAAGGCCTACGAGCACCGCAATTGTATTTCTTATAAAATTCATTAATCCTGATGTGCAATCATAGAAATTTCAATATCAACGTTCTTAGGCAGACATGATACCTGTACCGTTTCACGTGCAGGGTAGCTGTCTGCATCCAGATATGATGCATAAATATCATTCATTACAGCAAAATCATCCATACTCTTTAAGAAGATAGTAGCCTTTACAACGTTTTTAAAAGTCATTCCGGCTTCCGTAAGGATCGCTTCAAGATTTTTCATTACCTGATGCGTTTCTTTTTCAATTCCTTCCACCAATTTACCAGTTGCAGGATCTACAGGAATCTGTCCGGAGATATACAATACTCCGTTGGCCATATTAGCTTGTGAATAAGGTCCGATAGCTGCAGGCGCGTTCACTGTGTTGATTATTTGTTTCATTTAGAATTTATTTTTATTAGAATTTTATCTGGATGCAAATATAAAATTTATATTTTCAAATGCCAATCCGATCTTAGAAAGGGGCATTAGGCTGCGTGAAGCTTCTGTCTTTGTACTTCAGTGCATCGCTTAAGATATTGGCTTTGATTCCGATAAAGAAATCATATACTTTATACTGTCCGAAAGGAACCCAGTTGAAATTAATTGTAAAACTTCGCTGGTCTCTTGAAAATCCAATCCTTGTATAGGCCAATTCTTTGGATACAAGATCGTAGTGTGTACTTCCGTTGATATTCCAGTAAGGAGTAAGCTTGATACTTCCGTCAAGTCCTATGGAAGCGATTTTATTTCCTAATCTTGAAGTCCCTTTTGAATAAGCATAATTGGCGTTAACATTCAAAGTCCACGCCTGATCAAAATGAGCGTAATTATCATCATCAAAATAATAATTCTCATTTCTTACTTCTCCTTTTGAGGCATACTTTTTAGCATAATCTGTCTTTTCGCCGAACAGCTCGCTGCTTAGAGGATACGACATCTGAACATTGAAGCCCTGTACACTGAAATGTCCAAAATCTTCTGTTCTGACCCCAACATTTTCTCCCGGAGCAAAAGCAATTCTATACGGCTCTAAAGCAAGACTTGTATTAACGCTAAGTTTGTTGTTAAAGAAAGAAGACTGTCCGCTGAATGTAAATACAGACCATGGGTGTGTTTTCGCTGCAAAGTTATAGCTTCCGGAGAAATTCAAAGATTCAAAGATCTTAACCTTTTTTACTCCCGTAGAATCTTTTTTAGACCTTACTTTCATCTCGACGTTGTTCCCGATACTCAATCCCAGAGCTCCCTGCATTCCGCTTGGAGGCGTTCCTACAATTCCTTTTTCGAAGATGGAATATGGGGTAAGAGCTCCCTGCGCATTGTAAAAGTTTTTATAATATCCAAAGTTCGGACTTCCGAAATCCGGAGAGTAAGTAAACCCGATACTTGGTGTCATCATATGTCTTATCGCCTGTATAGCAGATCCTTTTTTAAACTTCATTCCACCATACAATGTTGTCTGAAGACTGGCTGTTGTAGAGAAAGTGGAATACCCTGCAACATTCTTCTGTATTTCGTCTACTTCAACATTTTTTACAGGGTCATAATATTTGTTCAGGGTTTTTGTCGTTAATGCGTTATCAATATTCGCACTTAAACTGAATGTAAAATATTTTGCCAGGGTTGTATTGGTTCCTAACGCAATATTATTTTTAAGTCCTGTCTGCATTTTATCCCACATCGCTTTAGTGAAAAGCTCATTTTCCTGAGTGTTGACAAAATTAGTCAGGTTAAAGCCTGTATTTACGGTAATATTTTCAAGAAGTCCCTGTCTTACTCCTGTTTTAGATTTAAATAAGTAAAACTGGTTAATAGCCACGTTCATCTGAGGAAGACGAAGGTCTGACAGTCCCGTTGCAAAATTCTGGGCATAAGAAGCTGTTCCCGTAATGGTCATAGGCAGTTTCAGGAATCTCTTGGTAAGGGTTACCGTTGAGTTCTGCTGTGTATTCAGCACGTTCTGGTTGAAAATATAGTTATTGTTCAGCGGATTATTATAAAACTTGGTACTTACAATATCCACAGAAGCACTGAATGTAAGGAATGGATTGGCTTTTGTATCCTGTGAATGATTCCAGGTAATTCTATAGGTACTGTTTTTGGTATAATCATCCAGTCCCTTAATTCCTCTGATCATTGTTCCAACATCTGCCGTAAAACTTCCGGAATACCGGTATTTTTTCAGATAATTCATTTGTGGACGTATATTCCAGCTTCCTTTGGTATAGATATCTGCGAGTACTTTAAGGTCAAAATGTTCCCCAATCGGCTGGTAGTATCCAAGTCCGTTAAGAAAGAATCCTACATCTTCCCTTTCCCCAAAACTCGGAATCAGGATTCCGGCAGCTCTTTTTGCTGAAAACGGAAGAACGGCAAACGGCAGGATTAAAGGTGTTGGAACCTTTTCTATATACATCTGGATAGGACCGGTAACGATCTGAGATTTTTCTTTGGATTTGATCAGCTTAATATTGGAAGCCCTCATAAAATAATCCGATACCGTATCTTTTTTCTTGATATAATAATCATCGGTTGTATAATCTGCATTCCTCATAGCGAACACAGAATCGTTATATTTTTTAGTCTTCTGTGCGGTAATTACCCCTTCGCTTTCTTCAGTTCTGGCATTGTAGGCAATAGCCTGTCTGGTTTTAGTATTATAACTGAATTCGTTGGTCTCATATTTTTTTCCGCCCTGCATGGTTATTACAGGTTCGATGATTTTCCCTAATGAATCCAGTTTTCCGCGGGCATAGATCACATTTTTATTATCATCAATAGAAATATAATCTGCATCAATCTGCATATCCTGGTATTTCACCTGGGCTTTTCTGTTCAGAAATGTCATTTTTTTAGGAACATCTCTTCTCTGGTCATCGGCTTTTGTACGAAGAACATCTTCTAAAGCTTCTTTCTTTACAACTATGGTATCCTTTTTGGAAATAGTATCATTAACCGCATTTTTAGGCAACTTTTCAGACGTTTTCTGTGCTAAAAAATTGTTAAAAATTAGGATAATTAAAATTTGTAATATATTTTTGAGGACGGTTTTGGCCAATTTTATTCTATATAATTAAGGCTCAAAATTAATATAATTTTTAAAACTGTAAGATGCACAAACAAAATTTTAAAATAATTTTATCATTTCTCCTTATCCTTACCAGCACTTTTATTTTTTCGCAAAAGAAATTTATCATCGTTTTAGATGCCGGACACGGGGGAGGTGATCATGGAGCTACCAGGAATTATTCTGATATAGGATTGGTAATGGAGAAGGATGTTACTTTAGGCATTGTTCTTAAACTGGGAGCCATGCTTGAAAAAAACAGAGATTTCAAAGTAATATATACCCGTAAGATTGATGAATACCCATCATTAACGGACAGAACCAATATTGCCAACAGAAACAAAGCTGATTTATTTATCTCTGTGCATGTTAATTCTTCACCAAGCAAATCGGCTACAGCAAAAGGAACGGAAACCTTTGTTCAGGGGCCTGCACAAAATAAAGAAAACTTGGAAGTAGCGAAGCAGGAAAACAATGTAATCTACCTTGATGAAAGGGATAAGGAAACCTTTGCCTCTTATGATGCCTCTTCTCCGGAATCGTTAATTGCTCTTAAAATTCAGCAAAGTAAATATCTGGAAAACAGTTTGACTATTGGAAGCTTTATTGAAACCAATTTCGCGGCAAGCGGACGTTTTTCAAGGGGGGTAAAGCAGGAAAATCTTCACATCTTAAGAAGAAGTGCCATGCCGTCTGTATTAATCGAGACAGGATTTGTTAACAATTATGATGATGCCCAATATCTGAATTCTGACAAAGGAAAAGACGAAGTTGCAGAAAACATCTACAATGCGGTTATTAATTATAAAAAAGCTCTCGATAGAAAATCAGGAGGACCTGTTGTTACCAAAAAACCAGAACCTGAAAGACCCGCAGAGTCTCCATTGAAAAATGACTTCAGAATATTACTGATGAGCTCTCCAACTAAATACAACGACGGAGATCCGGCTTTAAAGGGACTGAACTATATTCTTCCTCTTAAAGAAAACGGACAATATAAATACTATTACGGAGTAACCAATATGGCTTCTGTAAAAGACATCAACCTCAGAACAGCCAAAGATGCAGGCTTCCGAAATGCTTTTGCAGTAGGATTTATGCCGAACCAGAAACTTCTTACAGGCTATTATACAATAGAAGTCTATACCGGCGAAAAACTGAACGGAAATTCATTTATCCTTCAGACGCTTAAAGATGTCGAAAGGAATAAAGATAACGGTATATTCTACTATACTTACGGAAAAGTATACACTCTGGAAGATGCTGTAAAACTTCAGAAAGACCTTGATGCAAAAGGAATAAAGAATACGGTGATACAAAAGGTGTATAAGTAATATAATCTCTTTTTCAAATGAAAATATAACAAAGCGGCTATAAAGTATGGCCGCTTTGCTATTGCCCCCCATTCTTTAATGTAAATATTAAAATTATGTAACCTCAGGGATAAGAATTGTTGAATTTATAGAACTCGGAAGCTGGAAGAGGGAAGTTTTGAAACTCATCAATAATAGATTGCCATCTTTTTTAGCTAATTTGATTTCAGGTTATTTAAAGTTATTTTCTCCGGATTAAAGATCTTTTAATTCAAAATTCTTTATAAATTTATACTTTAACATGGCGCCAGTCTTTTGCGGGCTTTTTACCGCTCTAAGAAAAGGCTGGTTCCCTTGTAAAAAAGCATTTAACATAACAATATCAACATCAGTTATTTATAAATTATCACTCATAAAATATACAATGAACATTAAAAATAATTTTGAAGTTAAAAACTTAATCATTACTTTTGCAACCTCAAAATTTGGCCTATTCGTCTAGTGGTTAGGACTCAAGATTTTCATTCTTGCAACAGGGGTTCGATTCCCCTATAGGCTACCAAATTTGATATCATGCCGGATTTAAAAATACAAGAAGCGAAATTGCTTTTTAAGAAAATCCACTCTAACCCAAAAAGTTATGATTTACAAATCAATGAAGACGGGATTACAGGCAGGGATGATAAAATAAGTTTCAGACTTTACAGGACCGGAGAAAGGGTTGCTTTTGAAGTAGCAATAGATAACCTTACTTTCACCAATACTACTGGAGAATGGAACAATGCTTTGATTATGTTGGGAAACACAATCAAAAAAATAGAAAAAGAACAGGAAAATTTAAAAATAGAACAAGCAATAGATAAACTCAGAAAGTACCTGTCAGAAGAAAATTAAAAATTTCTGAAAATAAATTTGGTAGTTTGAAAAAAAGTTTATAGTTTTGCACTCACATTTGAACGATATGGCAAATCATAAATCAGCATTAAAGAGAATCAGACAAAACGAAACTAGAAGACTTCGTAACAGATATTATCACAAGACTGCTAGAACAGCATTGAAAGCTTTAAGAAGTGAAGAAAACAAAGCTGTAGCTACAGAGCAACTGCCAAAAGTTATCGCATTATTGGATAAATTAGCTAAGAAAAACATTATCCACAAGAACAAAGCGGCTAACTTGAAAAGCAAATTGACAAAACACGTTAATAAATTAGCGTAATACTATAGTAGGCCCGTTCGTCTATCGGTTAGGACCTCAGATTTTCATTCTGGTAAGAGGGGTTCGATTCCCCTACGGGCTACATATATTAAGAGTTGATACTTATAAAAACAAAAACTAACACATTACTTCGGTAGTGGAAGATAGAGGGCCCGTTCGTCTATCGGTTAGGACCTCAGATTTTCATTCTGGTAAGAGGGGTTCGATTCCCCTACGGGCTACAAATTAATAAAAAACAGTTTCTGACATCAGAAGCTGTTTTTTTATTTAAAAATACCATTGATTCTGGTTTTTTCAATAGGAATCACCTTTCCTTTTTGAAACAGAATCCCTATCTGATATTAGAACTCTTCGCGTTCCAAGAATACTTAATATAAGGAAAGTTATACTCTTTTATTATCGTAAACATCAATTACCTAGGCATTTCTGTCGGTTGAGAATACTTCTTCTTTTACCCATTTATTTGAACTGATATTTAAGTAAAAGAATTACTATGATAATAATTTTTTTATTTGATTTATCTGATGCAATTCTTTCAAAAATTTTTTAAAAGTTTTTTGTAATCAATTTTAATACGACGAGTTCTGTCGCTGCGCAGCAATATCTTTGCTTTAGAAAACAACAGGATAGCGCTCACTGTTATTTACTTTTTTAACCAATTAACCTAACACTATTATTTATTATGGAAAGAATGCCATTCACTCCGGAAGGAGTACAAGCAAAACAAGCAGAAATTAACGAATTACCTTTTGAGGAAAGACTTATGATTTCTGATAATGTAGCGAAAGACCCAGCTTTGTTCATCCGAGAAAACTTCGAACTAACCGACGAACAAAACGAATACCTGTCTTCTCTTGAAATTGCAGATTTAAGAATCACTGGGTTTAGTTTAGCAATTGGACTTTTAGGACAAGTTCCCATTGAAATGCAGGACACCACGCCTCCTTCAGCATTTGCTGCCAGAGGTAAGAAGAAAAAGAAACTTTCAGTCGGTATCACCACGACGACAAATCCTCAAACAGGTGCTACTACTGTAGGTGGTAATATATCTTATACCTGGGAGTGGTAACAATTATTTAAACCCATTCAGAGACTGCCTTTAGGCAGTCTTTTTCAGAATACAAAATACTTTTGATGTGGAAATCAGAGGTTTCATTTGGCATCAAGAGGTGTACAGCGGATAGGTTTTAGGACATTTTTACATTAATATATTTTAATGTGTCAATTCAAATTATTGCAATACGCAATCATATTCACCTTACAGCAAATCTTTCAATAATTTTTTATTTTTTCTTGTAATCAATTTTAATACGACGAGTTCTGTCGCTGCGCAGCAATATCTTTGCTTTAGAAAACAACAGGATAGCGCTCACTGTTATTTACTTTTTTAACCAATTAACCTAACACTATTATTTATTATGGAAAGAATGCCATTCACTCCGGAAGGAGTACAAGCAAAACAAGCAGAAATTAACGAATTACCTTTTGAGGAAAGACTTATGATTTCTGATAATGTAGCGAAAGACCCAGCTTTGTTCATCCGAGAAAACTTCGAACTAACCGACGAACAAAACGAATACCTGTCTTCTCTTGAAATTGCAGATTTAAGAATCACTGGGTTTAGTTTAGCAATTGGACTTTTAGGACAAGTTCCCATTGAAATGCAGGACACCACGCCTCCTTCAGCATTTGCTGCCAGAGGTAAGAAGAAAAAGAAACTTTCAGTCGGTATCACCACGACGACAAATCCTCAAACAGGTGCTACTACTGTAGGTGGTAATATATCTTACACCTGGGAGTGGTAACAATTATTTAAACCCATTCAGAGACTGCCTTTAGGCAGTCTTTTTTTAATGTATTATATTTGTTATATGTAATAACCTAAAAATGAAAAAATATCTTTTTATCATCACTTTCCTTTTACCTTTCTTTTTAAAAGCAGCAACAATACCTTTTGAAATGATAGAAGGCAAAATGGTTATTAAAGTAACCATTGAAAACGAGCTTCATAATTTTGTTTTTGACACAGGTGCTTTCACGATTATATCGTCAGAGCTTAGAGACAAGATTGCTTCAAAGAAAACCAAAATTATTTTTGAAGGGATAGACGGAAACAATGTAAAATCAAAGATGGATGTCTTTTCAATAAAAAATATACAGGTCTCTAATTTAAATATCAAAGAGGCAAACTTTTCATTTGCTGATATAGGTTGGATAAGCTCTCGTGCCTGCATGAAAATAAGCGGAATTTTCGGGGCTAATCTGATGAAAGATAAGATATGGCAGCTTGATTTTAAAAATAAGAAAATTGTAACTTTTGATAAAGCGGATAACAGCATTTATTCAAACACAACAGCATTTCCATTTATTACGGAAAGTTTTACAGAGGTTCCGAAAGTTAATCTTACAATAAGAAACCAGAACATAGAATATGTATTTGATTCCGGCTCCGGCATGGGACTTACGCTAAACCAGCAGACATACAATTTAGTAAAAGATGATAACTTTTTAATTTTTGAAGGATTTTTGGCACAATCTATTAACAGTGTAAGTAAAGGTGAGCGACAAGTGGATCTAATGGAAGTTGAAATGAATAATACCTCATTTGGCAATCAAATAATAGACAGCAGTACCAGTGCAAGAAATCTTATAGGCACTCGATTTATGCAGAATTATTTGATAACCCTTGATTTTATCAATAAAAAAATGACGTTAATTCCAAACGGAAACAAACCGGAATATAAGACTTTTGGGATTGCATTGGCTCCTATGAAAGATGATTTAATCATTGTCAATAAGCTTCAAATATCTCAATTAGCGGAACTAAATTTATCAGACAAAATTATTAAAGTAAATGGCATTGATATTTCAAAAATAACTCCCGAGATATTCTGTGAGGTAAAAAAGACGCTTGACACTAGCCAGACTATCACAATAGAAAATGCAGAACACAAAAAAATAACTTTAGAAAAGAAAAATGTTCTGCAATATTTAAATTAAATAATAGTTCGAGTTTAGAACCCAAGGGTAAAAAAGGGCTTTATATAAAGTCTTTTTTTTGCTTCTATACATTCGTATCGTTTATTTTACCCTAAAGTTATCACTATTTAATTTGTAAACTTAATTTACAATATTTAAATTTGATTAAAACGACACCCACTTTTCAAAAAACTAATTCATGAAAAAAATACTTATTGGCGCGTCCCTGTTTGTAAGCATTACTTTTTTCGCACAAAGCTTTGAAACTACAGCTCATCCCAAGGTTTCAGAAATTCAAAAAAACTTCAGGTATAAGAAATATCCGAAACCTGCGCTTGAAGAGTTTTCAAAACTAGCGGGAGCAGAGCCTAATGAAGCCATCATCATGACAGAGTGCATTCCGGGCGAAATCATCAGTTGGCGGAATGACCGGGGAAGCTTTTCTACTTCCCAACATTTCAGGATAGAAAAAACTAAGCTAATAGAAATACTCACCATTCCAGAATCAAATGATTTTTTAGCTAATCTTGAAAAATATGCACCAACCAATCATACATTTGAATTTAATGCTGTGAGTGGAAGGACTTATGATCCGGAATTTATCAAAAAACAAAAAAATGGAAAATATTTACTGACCGTAAATCTTGTAGCTATAAAAAAAGGATCTGTAAACGGCAACGATCTTTATGAGCTGGAATATGAAACCTCTGATTTCAAAACCTTTAAACCGCTGCGTATTAAAAACACCGAAGAGCAAAACAGCAAGTGGCAAACCATAAATTAATCCCCTTTCAGTATAAAATTCATAAAAAACCACTCAAAAAATCACGAACTAAACAAATCAATTAAATCCGGTAGTTGTAAAAAACTATCGGATTTTTTTATGATCTACAAATTAAAAACAACACTAAAATAATTCATTTTCAATTACTTAAATAAAAATAAAATTAAACAATTATATTATGCTAACATTAAGTAATCACACAATTATGAAATAATTTACTTAACATAATTATTTTATGATTACATTTGCATCAATTGAATACCAGAAAACTAAATTTTAACATATGAAAGCAAATTTATTTGTAAGCCTGTTTATGAAGAAAGCAGTAGTATTGGCTTCTACTCTGTTCCTGATGAGCACATCTTTTGCTCAAATCACTAAAATCTATGCTAGCAGTCAAACCAATCAGGTTGTTGGGATCTGTTTAGGTTGCGGCGTACTCAATCCTCAAAATGCAGTAGGAAGTAATGAAGATGATTATTCTACTATTCAGGTTTCTGTAGGATTGTTAGCAAGAACTGAACAGGTCTTGATTTTCCCATCTACCAACATTGCTGCTAACACCAACAAACTTGTCATTGGAATCGGATCAGATCAGACCATGCTGGCGGCACAGCTGATCAGCGGAATTTCTATTGAGACATTCAACGGCAATGTATCTAATAATGACTACCAGAATCTTAACAACAATGCTATTAAACTAGGAGGTACAGACCCAAGCAAGGCAGAAATTGAATTGACGATGAATATACCTTTCGATCGTATTAAAATTAACCTTAACGGCGGTCTTCTTAGTGTGAATGGCGCCCTTAGAGTTTACTATGCTTATCAGTATAAAGATCCGTTTATCAATTTTATGGCTCACAGTCAAAACGGACAGATCACACTTGCCGGTGATGCTTCTTTTGAAGGATCAAAGGTTACTCTGACCAATACTTCAGGAAAAGAGGTATTTAACTCTACCATAAAATCCAATACTTTTGAAGCAAGACAACCTGAAGGGATTTACATTATGAATATTGAGACAAAAGACAAAAAGACTTATTCTAAAAAGATCAGAATTACCCCATAATTCTAAGGAATATTGTTATGATAAAACAGAATCGGCGGCCCGTTGGGCCGCCGATTCTTATTGAAATAAAAGTGAATATGGTTTATTTTTTGATCAGTTTCTGCTGATAAACTGCTTTATCTGTAACTGCTTTCAGAATATACATTCCGTTCGGAAGCGTGCTTACATTCACCTGTCCGTTTTGGAATGGAGCATTTACCTGTTTTCCGGAAATATCATAAACTGAAACATTCAGAACTTTATCCGGAGTTTTGATGTTCAGCATATCGGAAACAGGGTTTGGATAAATACTGAACTCCAGTTTCTTCACTTCTGCAGTAGCCAGACTGGATGTTGTGCTGGTTACGGTGAGTGTTTTTTCAACTACTTTTCCGTTAGAATTGAAGCTGATTACGATATTTGAAGTTCCACTTGTAACAGGAGTAAGAACAAGTTCATCATTTCCATTGATCACTGCGGAAACCACAGCTGGATTAGAGTTTGATTTCAATGTCTTCACCACTGAAGCGCTTATATTATCCTCATCGGCAACGGCTGTTTTCAGATCAATAGTTGTTACATTTCCTACTGAAGCCTGGGAAGGGAAGGTAGAACTTATTACCGGAGCACTGTTATCTGGGAACACTGCCACTGCAGGGAACCAGTAATAATCATTAAGAGTCTTTGTATTGATCAGATTTCCGCTGGCATCGAAAGTATGGATCCAGTTTTTCTGATAATGAGCACCAAAGCCACTTTCGGTCGTATTAAGAATTAATTCATCGGTTACCGGGCTCACTCGCAGTCCGGCACCATAAGGAATCTGTTTGAATTGTCCCGTTTGTCCTGGAATAGCGGCAAAATTTTCATTGAACGTTTTAGTCGTTACATCAAACTTTACGATCTGCGTTCCGGAAACAAAGCTATTAACCGAATTAATCCAATACAATACATTCTGCTTTGTACTTGCTGTAAAGCTTCCGGCATTCCAGGCTCCCCATGATCCTAGGTATTTTGTCACAGGAATATTATATACTGTTACTGCAAAAGTACTCTGGTCAATATTCACCAGCTTTTGATCCTGAATCGCCCATACACTTCCATCTTTCGCCTGAACAACTGAGTGATAGGCTCCTGAAATGGTAGAAACTACCGTATCCGTATTAGGGTCAATTACCAGAATTCCTGCAGACTGTTTTACTGCAAAAACATATTTTGAGGTACGAATCATATTTCCGATCTGCCCTGCATACTGACTTCCGCCTCCGGTTCCGGTGATTAAACTTCCTACCTGAAGATTGTCAATATTAAATGTATAAATTCCGTTAGAAGCTCCGATATACCCTTTGTGCTCATTCACACCTAAGAAAGATCTTCCGTCTCCTCCACCTATATCATTGAATCCTGCAATTTTCTGCATGGTCTGTGCATTGGCAACTACCAATCTTCCGCCAGGGGTATATTGAGTATCATTGCCGTCTGCTGCCTGTTTTGAGATAAAATAAAATTTATCTCCGTAAATTGTTCCGTACTGGGTAGTGGCTCCAAAAGCCTGATTATTATTGGCATTACTGTAAACACGGTAGCTGATCTGGCCGTTGTTATGTACAAAATTCACAGAGCCATTGGTATGTCCGAACCAGTCTTCATTCACCATAAAGAATCCGTTAGTAAAATCTGTTGAAGATACATAAGGGGAAACGGGTGTCATGGTAGATGAAATAGGAGCTTCACTAAAAGCAACATTAAAATTCCATACATCCCATGAACCATTCTGTAAGTTACGGGAAGAAGCGCCTAACCCTGAATACCCAAAGTCACTATCTGTAGGATCTTTCACCCAGTACGACCAGTATCCATTGGTGGTCCATCCGGACTGCCAGTGATCATTGGCATCTGCAGCCGCATAACTGTCAAAATCATATGCTGTTGTGTTGATGATTCCACTGGCCGGATAAAGCGGATAGGTTGTATTTCCGTTTTTATAAAGCGCATTAGTATTCTGCCCGTTCAGATCAAAACCTAAACCTCCTATTGCCGTTCCAAACTGGGTTCCCTGATAAAGAAGTGAAAAAAAACGGTGATCAGCCTGTGCAATGGTCTTCAGCATATCTTCACCTGTAGCATTTCCGTTCCATCTGAATCCCCAAACCATAGCGTCCGGGTTTTTGCTGTCATTCCACTGTACAACAAAAGCAGCTTCATTAGAACCTGTTCCCACCCAATACTGGATATCCGAAAAGTTAATATTGGGAGTTAATGTGGTATTAAGCTGTTCATTTCTCTGGATATCATTCCGGGGAACGCCCTGCACGGTAACCTGTGCATTCGCCAAAAATGCGAACAGGAACAGCATTGTAAAAAGGTAAAACTTTTTCATTTTAATAAGTATTTAAATTTATTTATATTTCGATCTGTTAATTAAGATGCAGGTCATAAGCACCCGCTACTTCTGTAGAAACTTCGCCCAGCCATCCGGCTTCCTGATTCACCCCGGTATATACTTTAATAAAATCGATTCCGGGAAGCTTAACGTAATTTCCGTTTCTGTCTACTGCCCATGAAATATCAATATTGGAAGCCTCATCATTATTCGGTGCGTTATCTGCATATCCATAATCATAGGAGGTTCCTACCCAATAAGCCCCCGTTCCGCTCTGGTCGTAAAAATTATCCTTCAGTCTGGTTCCTGTAAAGCTGTAAGAAGCCTGGGAAAGCCATAAAGGATAATAGCTTTGTGCATGGAAGGTATTTTTAGTTTTAAATCCAGAAGTCCCATTATTATCCTGCCATTTGATGTACTCCACATCAGTCTGCCAAAACTCACTTCCGGGAACGGGAGGTTTATTTTCATTGGGTTTGAAATAGGTTATACTGTAATTTTTAAGAGTGGTATTCTTAAAATATTCACTGCCGGCGATTTCGTACCATTCGTCTTCATCCGGTTTTCCGTTTTTGTTTTTATCATAAGCCACCATGATGATTCCCGGTTCACATGATCCGGATCTGGTAGCATTGGCACTATTTCCCCAGAAGGCATTTCCAAGAATTTTAAAATCTCTTCCTTCCAGATTAGCAATGGTATGATCGAAGCCGAAAGCAACATACCCTCCGTATCCGCCAAGGGTAATCATCGTAGAGCTTCCGCCGATAAGAGATTCTTTTGCCTTTCTGATCATATCAGCTTCTGTATTTCCGTTCAGATATTCAGGCATTTCATTGATGAACTGCCCTACTGCCGGACGATAATCAAAAACATTGCTGATATATTTACTGTAAGGCACTGCTTCCTGGTTCACAATGATGGATGATTTGTAAATTTTCACAGCTCCTTTTGCCTCAACCTTCAAAGTCAATGGGTATGTTTTGGTAACAGCACTTACAAAATCCAGCTGAAGGTTTTCAGAAATAATAGAATCGTTGATGCTCCAAGTCAGCTTTCCTTCGATCTTCGGATCGATGTTTAACAACTTAAGCCTGTCAATCGTATAAGATTCTTTCAATACTTCTGAAGGAAAAGTTACTTCTTCCACGATTTCTTCAGTGTCACTTTTACAGGCTGCTGCTCCTAACAGAACAGAAGAGAAAAGTACTGTTTTTATGATATTTATAGTTTTTCTTTCCATTTTTTCATTTAATTATTTGTATAAAAAAGCAAAATGGGCAGGAATATTTCCGCCTTCGGTTTTCCATTTGAATTTTCCGCTTTTATCAAAACAGTATACATATCCCGTGGTTACATAATTCCGGGCATCGGTAAGGTAGATGTCTTCAGTATAAGGATTAACCGCAATACCATAAGGTGCTTTGATCTCGTCGGCGTACTGCTGGTCTATGATTTTAGTTGCGATTACCTGCTCTGTTTTTACATCAATGATCCCAAAAGTTTTAACATAACTATGGGTATTGTAATTGAATTCATTGCCATAGTAATACAGTTTGTCATTCACAATCGTCATTCCGCTTACGGCAACATGAAAGTCTTTTTTAACCGCTCCGGTAGCAGCATCCACGAGAAACAGGCTGGATGGTATGTTGTAATAATCACCTCTGGAACTCACATAAAGATCTCCGTAATTATCTTTTCTAATGCGGTGAAGGTTAATGGCTACATCAATTTTTTTGGTCTCTGTAAAACTGTTAAGATCAATCACAGAAACTGTTTTGTCATAATTCGGGAACATATAGCCCCCGGAATTGGCTACATAAAGTTTATCTCCAATGATTTCCATTTCTTCAGGCTGATAACCTACCACTACCTGCCTTTCAATGGCCAGGGAAGCCGTATCAATTTCCACCACTTTCCCTGGTGGCGAATTCGGGTTTAATTCAACAGGACCGGCATAACTGCTGGCATACACTTTTCCTCCTTTGAATTTCATATACCGGCAGTTCTGCAGCTGTATCGTTTTGATACGTTTAGCCGTCTTGGCATCCAGCACTTCAATTTTGTTGGAAACATTCACCACTACATACATTTTACTTCCGTAGATCATAATATCATTTCCTACATCACCAAGCTCTTTAACCACATTCGGGTTGATCTCTCCATAGATATTCCGTTGATACGTTCCACTGGCATAATCATAATAATCAAGGGTACACTTGTTACTCCCCATGTTTCCTTCGTTCAGAAGATAAAAACCTTTGATGGGTGTATCTTCTCCGGCACCTACCTCTTCTTTTTCCGAGGGGATAACATAATCATCCGTCCGGCATGAGAACAAACAGAGCATGGAAAAAGCCAGAAGGCAAAAGTTTAGTTTTTTCATAATGTAAAACTTACAATGAGTTTAAAATTTCTTCCGGGCATAGGATAATTCCTTACCACGTCATAATATTGATTGAGGACGTTGTTGACTTCGAAACCGGCTTTGATCTGATGGAAATGCCAGTTGAATTTTTTCTGAACAGAAAGATCATGGGTATACCACGGCTGAAGATAATTGGCCCGGATGTTATTCAGCTGAGCATCGTAACGTTCTCCGGTATACATAAAACTGTAATTGAAACTCCAGTCTTTATAATCTGCCATCATGGAAAAAGTCAGGGCATGCCATGGTACGTAAGAAATCTGATCTCCGTAATAGTCTTCTTTTTTATCGGTATAATCCCCGGCTCTTTGATAAGTATAGCTTAGCAGAGGTTTCAGTTTCACTTTATTGATATCGAATTCAGCCTGAACATTGACATCCGCCCCCAGGATTCTTACTTCTCCGAGATTCGTCATCATCCACCTGAACAGATTGGTAGTAGGAACTGCGATGATCTTATTTTCCACTTCATTATAATATCCGTCTGCCTTCACATAAATTCCTTTAAAAAACTCATGGTCATACAGTTTCTGATAAGTAAAACCAACATCATACTGTCTGGTAAATTCAGGTTTAAGCATGACATTTCCGATCATGGTGTAATACAGATCATTGAAAGTAGGCATCCTGAAAATCCTTTTATAAAATGCCCTTACGGTAAAGTCTTTTGAATCAAAGGGCTGATAGCTCAGAAATGCAGAAGGGGTCCATTCCGTTTTATCGGGAGATTTTGCATTTTTTTCTACATTTTCATGTACAAAGGTTCCGAGTACACTTCCCAGAAATTTAAACCTTCTCCACTGATAGGTTGTAGCAAAGGCCAGTAATGAAGTATATCGGGTAGGAAATGAAAAATCCCTGAGACTGGCATCCAGATTATTGTACTGAAAATCAAAACCTGCGCTTACATCCCAGTCTTTAGTAATGGAATAGATATTAGATGAAGAAAGATAGAATTCCCTCTGAGTATAGGTATTATCGATACGAAGTGCTGTTGTTGATACATTAACTGTATCCAGAAATCTGGAATAATCGTAAGCAAATTTGGCTTTCACCTGAGTCTCAAATTTTGGGAACAGTTTTTTTCTGAAATTGGCCTGAATAAAATAGTTTTCATCCAGCATCTGCTGCCCTTTGGGACCGAAATCATTATTCACAATAGCTGTAGGAATTCCACGGTCTGAAATATATCCGTAACCCCGTACACTCCAGCTTCCGTCATTAAGGGTTCCGTTAAAACCGGTTTCAAAACGTTTGGCCCGGATGTAAGAATCATATCTTCTGGCAATGGTATCATTGGCAACAGAACCATCAGCATTTTTCTTTTCGTATTTATACTTGTACAATCCTTTGCTCTGAACAAATTCTGAACTGAAACTTGCGGAAACCCGATCTGAAATCTTCTGTTCTAAACGGAATGAAGGATTAAAGAGACTGATAGACCCTAATTTCAATCTAACCGTTACGTTCGTTTTTTGATTTCCTTTAAATACAGGTGTTTTAGGTTGTAGATAAATAGATCCCGAAGATCCGAAATCCTTTGCCGGCTGAAAAATTTCACTTTTCTGGCCGTTATATAAAGAAATTGACTCTATATCATCAAGGGAAAATTTTCCGAGGTCCACCACTCCGTTCTGTGCGTTTCCGAGTTGAATTCCATCATAAAAAACGCCGACATGCTGGCTTCCCATACTCCGGATATTCACCGTTTTCAGACCTCCCATTCCACCGTAATCTTTGATCTGAACACCGGAAAAATACCGAAGGGCATCTGCCACCGACTGACTGTTAAGTCTTTCCAGTTGTTCCCCCGAAAGAATCTGTGCCGGAAGAATTTCTTTAAAATCTTTTTTATAAATCTGAATAGGAAGAATCGTTTTCTCCCGGATGCTGTCCTTAGACTGTGAGAATACAAGATGAGAGGCTGCCACAAAAATTGTGATAGCTCCCTTTTGAATCAGAGAAGCAATAAGTTTTGTCACCATTAGCTCATTTAGAATAATGATGACGCTAATGGATATAAGAAAGCAACGACAAAGCACAGCATTCACTGCACAGAATCATTGTAGTCCTAAGCTTTATTCCACGAAAGCGTCAAACGTTCATCATCTGGCAGGTCTTCTGACTTACTCCGTTTCTGAAATCCTTCCCATTAAAAAACAGTGGATATATTATTCAAAAACTTTAGTGTGGAGCTTACAGCAGCGGGTCTGTCCCGGATTTTCACCGGATTCCCTTTTAAGCGCTTTTTACGGCTCACCAGATTCCGGCAAAGATAAACAATTATTAACACATTCAAAACATGAAATAACAAAATGATTTTCAATGGGATAAAAACATTTAACAATAACCTGTTGCCAGCAAAAGATAAACCCTACAGATAAAAAAATATCTGTAGGGTTTCACTTAAAAACACCTCTTCCCAAGCGATCAACTGTTCATCAAATCCCGATATTCAGAAAAATACTGAAACGGGATTTTGCCTCAATATCTCCTCCTGCCAGGTTGGTGTAAGCAGGCAGCATAATCTCGCTCCCGAGACTAAACTTTTTATAGGATGCTTCAAAGCCCAGCTTCCCATACAAAGCGCTTCCTGACGTGCGGGGTAATGCTTCTCCGTACTGTCGGTTGGTATCATATACTTCACCCTGAAATCCAGCCTTGGCAGATAAGATGGTTTTCTCGTTCCCTGCAACCTGATAAAATCCTGTTGCGGCATAATTCCATTGGTTTCCGAACTGATAATGCTTTTTATTTTCCGTTTTGATGGTATAATCCGTATTAATCAGAACTGCCAGCTTATTTCTCTGGAATTTATAATTCAATGCAGCCTGATAATCCCAGCTCCCTGTTCCCAGCTGAAAACTCGGATTAACTCCGGACATCCCTTTTTCGTCAAATTTACCTAAAGGAACTTTTATTCCCAGACCTCCATTAAGCTGATGGACATTCTCCTTTGAATTAACGATCTGATAAATTCCCATCAGGTTCAGATCTCCTATTCCATTGATACGGATGTCTCCCTGCATTGTTTTCTTTCCGTGAAAATGGAATGGCAGACTGGCATAAACACTCAGTTTTTTTGTCAGAGGAATTTTTCCCCAAAGCTGAAGCGTATTGAAATACTGATCCTGTGTAAGATCTTTCACAAACAAATTTTCTTTTGCCTTATAATGCTGGGCAAAATATTTAATCCCGATAAACTGAGGATTCAGCAACGATTCAAAACCTGAAGAGCCATTTCCGGCCGCACAACCGCAGGCATCGCAGTCATCAAGCAGTATTATTCTATTAGCATTATTGGAAACCTCCATGCTATCGTTAACAGTTTTAGCCTGAAATCCAACAGATACAACCATTCCTGTCATTACCATTATTGTTTTCGTGTTCATTATTCAGAAAATTTGGGGTTAGAAATAAAGTTTTTATCGGAAAGCGTTTTCAGAAAAGCAACAATAAACTGCTTTTCCTGACTATTCATAGCTATTCCAATATGACCGTTCTGTTTTAGCTCCGGATCCAGATTAGGATTGTCTTCTACTCCGTCCGAATAAAAATTAAGAACGGCTTCCAGTGTATAGAACCTTCCGTCATGCATATAAGGTGCTGTATATTCTACATTTCTAAGACTTGGCACTCGGAATTTCATCCAGTCGTTCTGGTCGAGGGTTACCCGGTAACGCCCAGGATCTTTAAACTGCGAATTATAATACATACCCGTATTTCTGAAACTTTCATCTGTAAATAGTTCTCCGCTGTGGCAGGAAGCACATTTCTGCTGGAAGAGAGTCATTCCCTGGGATTCTTCTGTAGTCAACTTTACTTTTCCCTGTCTGAAACTGTCATATTTTGATTCTGCTGAGATCAGGCTTGCCATAAACTGAGATAATGCTTTCAGTACCCGTTCTCCTGTAATATTTTCATCTCCGTAGGCAGCAGCAAAAAGTTTTTTATATTTCGGATCTTCTTTCAGTTTTGTAATGGCTTCCGGCATCGAGCTGTCCATTTCATTCACATCTGTAATCGGAATAATGGGCTGTTCATTCAGATTATGGATCACTCCATCCCACATATACCTTTTCAGGAATATCATATTCTGGATGGGTGGTGCATTCCGGATTCCTATTCTGTCGTCTACGCCATGGCTTACATTATGTCCGTGGTGGGTAAAAGCATTTTCCTGAATATGGCAGAACCCACATGAAATGGTATTATTCCGGGAAAGTTTGCCTTCATAAAATAATTTCCGGCCTAGCTCAACACCATTTTTAGTAACCGGATTGGAAGTCTTATCAAAAGTCATATCAGGAAAATAAGAAGGAAACTGCAACGGATAAACTTCGTCTTTGTCCAATGGCTGTATCACCTCCTCTGAACAGGCTGTAAAACTCATCAGAGCAGCTAGGAGCAACACTATTCTTGGTAGCATATTAATCATTGTGAACATGGTCTACTTTAAATATTTTCGTGAGATTATCCGTTACGTCTACCAAATGTTGGTTTGAACCCATCGCCATATCATTGTCTGTAGTCAATGTCAGGTTTTTGGTTCCGCTCAGAAACTGGTTAAGATCAGCCAGAACGTGGATAGATGGCTTGATCTGGTTGGTCACCCTGGCCGTAACGGGAAGGTTCAACGTAATTTCCCGGTAAAGATCAGGCGTATTGTTAGCCGCTACATTTCCCATATTTCCGGTGTGGTTCATAAATTCTTTATCTGCCGATGCATTTCCATATTTCCCTTCCAGCTTTACGAACACATACCCGGCAGCCCAGGACCACGACATTCCTTTCTGTTTAGCCCTATTCCAGAATTCTGCCTGCCCGTCCTGCCCCAGCAGATAAGCTTTCTGACTGAGCCCAAGTCCGAATTTTATTTTCTTATAATTATTTTTAGGAATACCGTTCAGATCCAGATAGATCACTCCTGCTTTGGCATCTGCCTGATCGATAATGAAAGCCCCTTTGTCCGGATTATTTTCGTTGTATTTGAATTCATTTCCATTTTCATCGATCAGACTGATATTACTGATGATATATTTCAATGTTGAAAATTTATGTTTCTGCCCTGCTGCAGAAGTCTGTACCGTTTGATCCAGCACAATATTTCCCAGATTATTAAACCCGTTTTCAAATTTTACCTGAATATTTCCTGCTAAAGAATCCTGAGGATCCTCGTCATCCCGATTTTGACACGATGTAAAAGCAGCCAGCGTAAAGGCTACAAAGAATAATGATAAAAATTTATAGATTTTCATTTTGATTTTTTAAGTTGAATTTTTGAAATAAAAGTAGTGCTGAATGTGCGAAAACATTCAGTTTTTTTGATTGACAAAAGACAAAAGATATTTTAACACTTATGCTATTTTAAGTGATGAAATAAGAGCAATTAAACTTTTGAAATAAAAACTTCTGTGATTTTTGCTGTTAGTCTTTCGAATAAAAATAAATAAAAACTTAAAAAACCGGTGGTCTGAAAATGTGTTTCAGAAACAGAAATGAATAGGCTTCTTCGTAGATGAAGCTAAAGTTGAAAAAAGGTATTTTTTCAGTGGTGATAACTTCCGTAATACCGGAAGGAATATAAGTATCGAGAATTTTCTGCCCTGAAGTTTTGGTTTTATTTAAAGGAGAAGAATCGGTATCGTTTGTTTTGGCAAGCTCTTTAGTGAGGTAACATTTTCCGTTACAGTGAACTTCCGGCCTGCTTTTATTGATACACAACACTTTTGAGATATAATCATAATTTACAGCATACTCCGCCAATGGGATCAGGGGTCTGAACACCATGTAAAGGGTAAGGAATATGCTGCAAATTAAATTCATTGATTATTTTTTGCTTACGGCTTCATCATATCTTCTGCTCACTTCTTTCCAGTTCAGCACGTTCCAGATTGCAGTAAGATAATCCGCTCTTTTGTTCTGATACTTCAGGTAATAAGCGTGTTCCCAGACATCAATTCCCAGGATTGGGGTTCCTTTTTCCTCAACAACATCCATCAAGGGATTATCCTGGTTAGGGGTTGAAGAAACGAATAGTTTCCCGCTTTTATCAACGGAAAGCCATGCCCATCCCGAACCAAAACGGTCAGCTCCTGCCTTGCTCATTTTTTCTTTAAAAGCGTCCAGGCTTCCAAAGGTTTCATTGATCGCTTTCAATAATTTAGCTGAAGGCTGCGTATTTTTTTCAGGGGTAAGAACCGTCCAGAAAAGTTCGTGGTTGTAGTGTCCTCCGGCATTATTTCTTACAGCAGGCGGAAGTTTGGAAACTCCCGACATGATCTGAAACAAAGTCTGTTTTTCCTGTGGAGTTCCTGCAATGGCTTTATTCAGGTTAGCAACATAAGCTGCTGCGTGTTTTGAATAATGGATCTCCATCGTCTGTGCATCAATATTTCCCTCCAGCGCGTTGTATGCATATGGCAAAGGGGTCTGCTTAAACTGGGCAAAAGCGAACTGAGCAGCCAATACTGCGCTTAAAGCCGCTATTTTCAAAATCTTCATAACGTTTTGTTTTTATGGTTGAACAAATTATTTTTTATTTGAGAAAGGAAGATGGAGGCTGGAAGAAGGAAGTTTTAATTAGTCTTCTTAATCAGAAATCATTAATCCTATCAAAAATTCCCTATCGTTTCCTCCTGTCTTACTACTTCAGCAGTTTTTTAATATCCTCAATTAATATTTCGCGGTCTGGGTGGTATTTTCCGTTAAGCTTTGGAGTTTTCCCTTCCGGATCTTCGTAATTCAGTCCTGAATAATACAGGATCGGCATATTGTCTTTATTGTACCTGCATCTGATGTTTCCTTCCTGATCTACAAGGGCAATCATTCCACTGTGATTCAGGCTTTCGCTCTCATCTTCTTTATCACCTACATAAATATTGAACTGATCTGCCAGCTTCCCGATATAATCCCGGTCTCCGGTTAGAAAATGCCAGTCGGGAGATTTTGCGCCTACACTTTTAGCATGTTTTTTTAACGCTTCAGGCGTATCGTTTTCCGGATCAATGCTTATGGATATGATCCCAAAGTCCGGACTGTTGATCTCGTCTTCAATAGCTCTCATATTCCGGTTCATTACCGGACAAATTGTAGGACATTTGCTGAAGAAAAACTCTACCAGATACACTTTTCCAAGCATATCTTTATTGGTGATCTTTTTATTATTTTGATCCGTCAGTTCAAAATCCGGAACCTTCATTACGGTATAAAGATTCTTTTTAAAATATCCCATTCCGACACCTATTCCTATAAAAAGTAAAGCCATTACAGCGATAGGAATAATCACTTTTGTTTTAGCTTTGGTTTCCGTCTTTTTATTCCTGGACATATTTCTGAGGATTTTTCTTAAACTCGTCTTTACAGTAGGTATTGCAAAAACCGTACGTTTTATTTTTATAGACTGTTGTATCTTTTAAAAATTCGGCTGTTTTCATATGGCAGACAGGGTCTTCAGCATTGACTACTTTTACATTTTTCAGGTTTTCTCCGGAAGTACTCATCGATTTTTTATGTTTTACTTTATGGGTTTCCTGAGCACACGAAAACAGGGATATTGACAGCAAAGCCGTCAAAATAATTTTTGATTTCATTTTAATCTTAAATTGAAATTAATGATAGGATGAATGAAGTCTTTTGATTTTAATACAAACCTGCTTTAATGGCATCAAATGCTGTCACAAGGCATTTCAGGATCTGTAAATTAAAATCAACTAAAAAATTAGTTTAAAAGAAAATCTAAACCAGCGGAGGATGAAATATTTTTGAAAAATATTCTGAAGTATGGAAACTATTGGAGTTTGAAATACTTTTCCCGGAGGAAATTAAATACCCCTGTATGGGATTAAAAGAAACAATATCATTGAAAATAAAAGCATCCAGTCCTGCAATTTTTATAGTTTGAGAATTATTAGACTGCTTTTCTGTTTTGGCCAGCTCTTTTTCAACATAACATTTTCCCTTACAGGTTGACTGGGGAATGCTCTTCTTTTCGCAAAGGTTCTTTACAATATAGTCGTAGTTTACAGCATAATTGACCAGTGGCAGAACAGGGCGCACTGCAATGGTAAAAATGATGAATATGGAAATAAAAAACCTCAACGATTCAGTTCTGTAGTACAAATATACTATTCAAAATTAGTTTATGCCTTATTCCTGATGAATGTCATTGATTAATTTTGGTTAAAATGGTTAAGGTGTATAGATTTTTTTGCCGCGAATGCACAATTTTTTTATCCATTATGGATTTGCGGATTAACTGTATAAGTTTTGGCTAAAGCCAATGGATTATTTTTTATTATTTAGGTGGACAAAAGTCTACCTCTATTGAATAAATTCTCCGGATTATCAGATGTGTATCAAGATTTTTTAGAAGTTTTATTTCCCATGGATTGTCCAGATTGCATGGATATTTTTAATACTCGCTGATTGGTCAGATGACGCAGATTTATTATTCTGAGATTAATAGACATCTTCGATTTTTAAAACTTTTGGGCTTTTTGTGGTTTAAAGAAAATCAGATAGATTATTGCGCTTAATTTTTGTTTTTATACGCAAAGGTTCATGTATAGGCAATATTGATTTTAAGGGAGCAAAGTGTAGAATCAACTCCGTTGATTCGATGAAGCGATGGATTGGCCTTCGGCCAATTCTAATTCTTACAATGAAGGATTATAATTCTAAAAACCTTTGCGGCTCTTTAGCGTTAGGTCAACAAAAAAACTACTTAATCAGCAAGAATATTTTTTCTAAACCTTATAGGTTTCAAAAACCTATAAGGTTTGAGACTATCTTATCAACAGAAATCATATATTGAGTTGTTTTAAAGCTGTAACTGCGTTATCCAAATTTCATCCTCTGAATTCTCACCGCATTTAAGATGGCCAGCAGAGCTACTCCTACATCTGCAAAAACAGCTTCCCACATGGTAGCCAGACCTCCAGCTCCTAAAACCAGAACGACAGCTTTTACAGCAAAGGCCAGGATAATGTTCTGCCATACGATCTTTTTCGTTTGCTTTCCGATATTAATTGCCATCGGTATTTTGCTGGGTTTATCATCTTGAATCACAACATCAGCGGTTTCAATGGTTGCATCGCTTCCCAGTCCACCCATTGCAATTCCTACATCACTTAGGGCCACTACAGGTGCATCATTCACACCATCTCCTACAAAGGCTACCGTTTGATTTTTAGCCTTGATCTCTTTTACTTTATTGACTTTATCTTCAGGCAGCAAATCTCCGAATGCACTATCTATACCCAACTGATCAGCGACATATTTTACGACTGTACTTTTATCGCCACTCAGCATGGTTGCTTTTACGTTCATTTTATGAAGGTTATCCACCGTTTCTTTGGCATCACTTTTTATACTGTCGGCAATGGTGATAAATCCTGCAAACTTTTTATCATAGGCTATGGCAATAACGGTGTAAACAATATTCGCATGGTTTACATCATAGCTGATATTGAATTTATCCATCAGCTTAAAATTTCCTACCAGCAGTTCTTTTCCTTCTATGGTTGCCTTTAAACCGTGTCCTGCTATTTCTTCAACATTGTTCATGGGAAGAGAGTGATCAATTTCTCCAACATAATTGTGAATGGCTGTAGCTACAGGGTGCGTGCTTTTGCTTTCCAGGGCATTTACCATTTTCAAGATCTGATCTTTATTGAATTCAGATGTAATATTTACTTCCTGCACTTTAAATACGCCTTCGGTCATGGTTCCGGTTTTATCCATTACCACATTCTGAATTTCTGCAATACTGTCTAAGAAATTACTTCCTTTAAACAAAATTCCGTTTCGGCTGGCGGCTCCGATTCCTCCGAAATATCCTAAAGGGATAGAGATCACAAGTGCACACGGGCAAGAGATTACAAGGAAAATTAATGCTCTGTACAGCCAGTCTCTGAACTGATAATCATCCACAAAGAAATAAGGCAGCAGACAGATTCCTATGGCCAGAAAAACAACGATCGGAGTATATACTTTTGCAAACTTTCTGATGAACAGCTCAGTTGGTGCTTTTTGCGCTGTAGCATTCTGCACCAGCTCGAGAATCCTGCTCAGTTTACTATCTTCATAGGCGGTATTTACTTTTACCAGAGCAATACTGTTCATATTGATCATTCCGGCCAGCACGGATTCTCCCTTATTTTTGGTATCCGGTTTACTTTCTCCTGTCAGGGCTGCGGTATTCAACGATGCCGAATCTGAGAGAAGTTCTCCGTCTAAAGCCAGTTTTTCTCCGGGTTTCAACTGAATAACGTCTCCTATTTTGGTTTCTTTAGCTTTAATAGTTTTCGGCTGATTATCTTCCATGATCGTCACCTCATCAGGACGCTGATCCAGCAATGCTTTTATATTTCCTTTTGCCCTGGATACGGCCATTCCCTGGAAAACTTCTCCTACGGAATAAAAAAGCATAACAGCCACCCCTTCGGGATATTCCCCGATCACAAAAGCACCTACTGTAGCGATTCCCATTAAGAAAAATTCAGAAAATACATCACCCTGAACTATACTTCTCCAGGCTTCTTTCAAGACAGGAAAGCCAACAGGCACATAAGCTGCCAGGTACCACACCAAACGTATCCAGCCTGTAAACCATTCTGTTTTGATATAATTATCCAGCGCTATTCCTATCAGCAAGAGTACGAACGATACTATCGCGGGAAGAAACATCTGAAAAACGGTTTTATCTCCCGTATCATGAGAGTGATCATGCCCATCTCCTTCTGAGTGATCGTGCTTATGTTGTTCTTTTTTTAGTTTTGTACTGCAACATTCTTCCATAACTGATATTTTGATGTAAAATTAAAGGTAAACCCAATGCAATGCTATTGCAAACTTTCAAGACAGCTTTCGCAGATTCCTTTGGCAAAAAGTCTTATTTCATCAATCCGGAAATTGGTCTGTATGTTTTCCGGAAATGAAATATCTTCCCTGCATGTGGTTTGTTTGCATATTTTACAATAGAAATGCAAGTGCCAGTCTTTGTGTGTTTTTTCATCACACTCATCGTGACAGAGTTTGTATTTTGTAGTTGTATTTTCCTGTATGCTGTGAACAATCCCTTTTTCTTCAAAGGTTTTTAAGGTTCTGTAGATGGTGGTTCTGTCAGCATTCTTAAAGTGGGATTCAATTTCAGAAAGGGAAAGTGCCATTTCCTGGCTGCTTAAAAAATCATAGACCAGAATCCTCATGCTGGTCGGCTTGGTATTTTTATCTATAAGTTTTGTTTCTATATCTTTTCTCATTTCTTAATCATTTTAAAGATGTATTTCCTGTTCTTCATAGCCTTCTTCTTCGATCTGAAAAGTGGTATGGCTAATTTTAAAATTCTCTGTTGTCACTTCTGTTAATCTCTTCAGTAACGGATTATGTCCGGTTACCTTATCCCTGACAATATGGGCACTCATCGCATTCACTCCTGAAGTAAGTGACCATACATGAAGATCATGGACATTTTCCACGCCTTCCGTATTTTCCAATGTTTTTCGCAATTCATGAATATCTACATCTTTCGGTGTTCCTTCCAGCAGTACGTTAACCGCTTCCTTCAGCAAACGCCATGTTCTTGGAAATATCAGAAGTCCAATTGCTGCAGAGATCAGCGGATCGGCATAATACCATCCTGTTGTCAGCATGATAGCTCCCGCAATCATTACGCCAATGGAAGTAAGCATATCTGAGAGTACTTCAAAGTAGGCGCCTTTCATGTTCAGGCTTCCCTCTGAATCTTTCCTTAGGATTATCATTCCGATAATATTGACTACCAATCCTATTCCGGCCACGATCAGCATTGAGCCGCTCTGCACTTCCGGCGGATTCTGAAACCTCTGATAGGCTTCATACAGCACATAGACAGAAATTCCCAAAAGCACCACAGCATTGATTACCGCAGCCAATATCTCAGTACGGTAATAGCCGAATGTTTTAACGGCATCTGCTTTCCGTTCACCAATTTTTATAGCGATGAATGCAAGAAATAAACCTACAACATCCGTCAGCATATGTGCCGCATCTGCAAGGAGTGCAAGACTTTGGGTAATAAATCCCCCAATGACCTCAGCTATCATATAGGTTCCGCTCAGGCACAGTACAATCAGCAGGTTTCTTTTGTGGCTGCTGGCTGGTGAAACGGTCTGTATTTTTGTTTCTTCCATGATCTTTGAGATTTTACAAGTTACATTTCGTAGTACAAAGGATTTTCTTTTTTGCCCGGCACATTCTGTTCTCCGATCATCTGCCTGATATTAGTTTCTATAGTCTGTGCCAGAGAGGTTACCGGGGTATCAACAGGTCTGTTTTCGAAAGGGTCCTGCATCATGATTGATGTTTTTTCGATGGCAATAAATACCACAGGGATCAGAAAGGTAATGACAATTTCTACGGCAAGCTGTGAGTCATCAAGCCCAAACGGGAGTACTGCTGCGAAAACATAGATCAGAGTATGCAGCAAAAGGCTATATGCCCTTGGAAAAACGGTATTTTTTAGTCTTTCGCATTTACCCATACTGTCACATAGCTTTGTCACCATATCGTTCACCTGCATCTGCTGAAAGTCTGTTAATCCTTTTGATGAAGCCGTTTCTCTAATTTGTTCTGAATGGGCATCTAAAAGTGCATTGGGAATATTCATTGCTTTTATCCGGTGTTCATTCAGATAATTATCAACTTTATCTGAAAAGGGGAGTTTTCTTAAAGACTCTCCCAGTGCGTAGGTCCAGATGATCTGTCTTTCTGCAAATTCTTTGACAATCTTTTCTTCTCCTTCCGGATAGAACTGTTTCACCAGTCTGATAAAAGTCCGGGAATCATTCACGATGGCTCCCCATACGGTTCTTGCTTCCCACCATCTTTCATAGGACTGGGAAGTCCGGAAGGCCAGCAACAAGGATACTGCTGTACCCAACAATGCCGGAATATTCAGAGGAAGTGAGATCTTCCGAAACCATGGCAGTAAATCCAGTAATCCAATAGACACCGCAAATATGGCCATGAATACAATCTGGGATCTTATTTCACGGATGAAATACCAGACGGATATTTTTTTATTTAAAAGCATAAATGAATGGTGTTTTTACAATCTTGATGATTCTGTTTTTTTTTGCTTCTTTTCCTCATCAGTTCTAATTTAAGCATAAAAACCGGGACTTTTTTACCTATAATTTTAAAATAGGTTATCATTTCCTAATGGCCGTGATCTCCGGAATTAGAAAGTTTTGCATTGATAAAAAAGGCTCCTTTCACCACTACTTTTGCATCTGCAGGAATATTGGAGACTGAAGTAATTGCTGTATAGCCCATATCTGAAGTTCCTTTGACCACTTCTACCTTTTCAAAATTCATATTTTTAGCCTTCTGTTCTGCGTGCTGTCCGGCTTCTGATTCATTTTTATGGGCATGGGCTGCTTCTCCTTCATCATGGCCGTGGCCGTGATCATCATGAGCTCCCTCTTCTGCATGTTCTTTTGCTATTTTATCTGTTTGTATAAAAATATAATACTTCCCGTCTGCTTCTACGATAGCTTCATTCGGCACTGCAGGGGTTGTATTTTTATCAAGGCTTACGATTCCTGTGATATTCATTCCGTCAATAAGTCCCATCTTATTTCCAGTTACAGCCGCATGTATGGAAACGGTTTTGCTTTCGTTTTCAAATGAGGAACCTACGCTGTAGATTTTTGCATCGTATTCAGTTTCCGGATTATTGGTCAGTTTGAAATGAACAATCTGCCCGATTCTCATTTTAGGAAGATCCCTTTCAAAAACCTGCAGGTCAAGATGAATTGAATTGTTATCGATAATCTCAGCTACCGGAGACGAAACATCCACATAACTTCCGATCTGGGCAGCGATACTGCTGACTGTGCCACTGATCGGTGCGGTGATTACCAATCCTGATCTCATGTTTCCATTGTTTACTTTTCCGGGGCTTATTCCCATCATCTGGAGCTGCCGTAAAAGGGAAGCTTTACGGGTTCTGAGTGTTCTGAGTTCAGCATCGGCACTCTGCAGGTTCTTTTTGGCTCCGGCATCGTTATCAAAAAGTTCTCTCTGACGTCTGTATTCCTGTTCTGCATAAGTAATCCTACTATTCGTGGTCAGATAATCTTCCTGTAGCTGAATAAATTCCGGGTTTGCGATGGTTGCTATTACCTGGCCTTTTTTAACGATGCTTCCTACCTGAACGTTCAGGGTTTTAATGACACCACCGTACAGTGAGGTTACTGTCGCTTTATTGTTATTCGGAACTCTTAGAAGGCCGTTGGCTTTAATGGTAGCGGTCAGCTCTTTCATTTCTATGGTTCCTAAGGTTATTCCAACTGATTTTATCTGCTCTTCTGTAAGGGCAGCAATAGTTTCAGAGCCTTCTTCATGCTTTTCTTCAGCCTGTTCGGTTTTAACTTCAGATTTTTCTGCCGGAGCTTCTTTTTTTCCACAGCTGATGACTAATAGGGCAATGACGCTAAGATATATGATATTGTGTTTTACTTTCATGTTATTTATTAATGATTGAATTAATGGTAACTACAGATTGGTTGACCTGCTGGATGGACTCTAAATATTTAAGCTGGATATTGGTGGCAGTCTGCAAGGCAAAGAGGTATTCCACATAAGATATTTCTCCTGTTTTATAGCCTAGCTGGGCTGCTTTTACAATTTTCTCTGCATTCGGAACAGCTTGTTCTATATAGTAGTCATACTGCTGTATATCCTGTTGATATTGACTAAATGCATTTTCAAGCTGTGCAGAAAGCTGCTGTTTCATCATACGAGCATTGGCTTCCGCGGCCTGCTTTTCATATTCTAAAGACTTCATCCTTGCCTTTGTTGCCCCAAAAGTTAATGGAATGGCAACTCCTACAGAGAATGAATTGAAGCGGTCTCCGGCATTGTAGAATTTTTCCTGACCGTTTTTGGTATGAAACCCAATCAATGACTGGCTTGTTAGTCCGAGGCTGAATTCAGGAAGTCCCTGTGCTTTTTCAACATTCTTATTTTTCTCTGCTATTTCCATTTCATTATAAAAAGCTTTCACTGCCGGATTATTGGCTACAGCTGTACTGTCGAGAATATTTTCGGCTTTTAAAGGCTCATAGCTGTTTTTGAAGGGGACTTCAAAATCATCCGGAGTATTCAGCAGGGTCTTTAAATTTTTATAGGCATTGTTCAGATAAACTTCATTCTGCTTAAGTAAGAGGTTGATTTCGCCTTTTTGAGTTTCGGCGGTATTAATTTCAATCTTTTTAATATCTCCTGCTTTGAACCTTACGGTAGCAATCCTGATGAAATCCTGGTAAAGACTGTCCAGGTTTTTCAGCTTTGACTGGTTGTACTGAAGATATTCAATCTGGTAGTAATATGTCCGTACCTGTTTCACCAGCTCATTGGCTGAAACTTCCCTATCGATCTGACGACTTTTTACGTTTTCATTAATCAGCTCTCTTCGTGCTTTAAAAAGTGTTGGAAAAGGAATGCTCTGCGAAATGGCAAATGACTGATCGAATTTCGGACTGTTGTATTGTCCCAGCTGCGCTTCAAAATTGAGTTTGGGAAGTTCTTTTGCTGTTCCTCTCAATGCTTCTGCAGATTGTATGCTGAGTGCTTTTGATTTTAAAGTCAGGTTATTTTCCGTTGCTATTTCTACCGCCAGTTCAACGGAGATCTGGCGGGTCTGTGCATTAAAAAACTGTCCGAACATCAAAAATCCAAATACGATCACCTTTACAGAAGGTTTGATTTTGAAGTTTCGTCCTGAAATCTTGCTATTAAAAATGATATAAAGCATCGGTAAGACGAATAAAGTAAGGAAGGTTGCGGTAACTAATCCACCGATCACTACGGTCGCCAGAGGTTTCTGTACTTCAGCTCCCGCTCCTGTGGAAATAGCCATCGGAAGGAATCCTAATGACGCGACAGTGGCCGTCATCAAAACGGGTCTCAGCCTGGTTTTGGTGCCTTCATATACTCTCTTCATCACATCGGTTTCTCCTTCTTTCTCCAGCTGGTTGAATGTTCCGATCAGAACGATCCCGTTAAGTACGGCAACTCCGAAAAGGGCAATAAATCCTATTCCTGCACTAATACTGAATGGCATATCTCTTAACAAAAGGGCGAATACACCTCCAATGGCACTCATCGGAATAGCGGTAAAGATCAAAGCAGCCTGCTTGAATGAACGGAACGTGAAATACAGCAGCATAAAGATCAGGAATAAGGAAACCGGAACGGCAATCATCAGACGCTTGCTTGCTTCCTGAAGATTCTCAAACTGACCTCCGTAGGTAAAGTAGTATCCTGAAGGCAGTTTAATTTCTTTATCCAGTTTTGCCTGAATATCTTTTACTACACTCTGTACATCACGGTCTTTTACATTAAAACCTATCACGATTCTTCTTTTCCCTTCTTCACGGCTGATCTGTGCCGGCCCCAGCTTATAACTGATATTAGCCACCTGAGACAATGGGATCTGTGCTCCTGAACCGGCTGAGATCATCAGATTATTCACATCATCGATATTAGTTCTGTGAAGGCTGTCGAGACGGACTACGAGATCAAAACGTCTTTCATTTTCAAAAACCTGACCTGCTGCTTTTCCTGCAAATGCTGTACTTACGGCGTTGTTTACATCTTCAATATTCAGTCCGTAGTTGGCCATTCTCGTTCTGTCGTATACCACATTGATCTGCGGAAGTCCGCTTACTCTCTCGATCTGTGGGGCTGTAGCTCCGTCAACCGTCTGAATGATCTTTCCTACTTTATCTGCATAGATGGAAAGGGAGTCTAAGTTTTCACCAAAAATTTTTACGGCAACGTCCTGTCTGATTCCTGTCATCAGCTCGTTGAAACGCATCTGGATCGGCTGGTTCTTTTCAAAGAAAACTCCCGGAATGGTTTCCAGTTTTTCGCTGATCTCATCTCCCAGTTCTTCATAAGATTTCTTCGATTTCCATTCGTTTTTTGGTTTCAAAACGATGATCATATCAGTAGCTTCGGGAGGCATGGGATCGGTAGGAACTTCGGCGGAACCGGTTTTTCCGACTACCATTTTCACCTCATCAAACTGTTTGATGATCCTTGAAGCCTGCATAGAGGTTTCTATACTCTGGCTCAATGAACTTCCCTGAGGAAGAATACAGTGGAAGGCATAATCTCCTTCCTGCAGCTGAGGAATAAATTCTCCACCCATATTTTTGAAAATAAAAGCGGTAATGACGAATATGAAAACAGTCGCTGAAACAATGATATATTTTACTTTGATGGCTCTCTGCAGCAATGGCTGATAGATCTTTTGCAGACGATTCATCATTTTATCTGAAAAAGTTTCTTTATGGGATATATTTTTAGACAAAAACAGGGCACTCATCATTGGAATATAGGTCAGTGAAAGGATCAATGCCCCTAAAATGGCAAATCCTACTGTTTTGGCCATCGGAGTAAACATTTTTCCTTCTACTCCCACTAGGGTAAGAATCGGGATGTAAACGATAAGGATGATAATCTCTCCAAATGCAGCACTGTTACGGATCTTGGATGCTGAAAGAAAAACTTCTTCATCCATTTCACTTTGGGTAAGTCTTCCTACGGATTTCCTAATTCCTAAATGATGCAGGGTTGCTTCCACAATAATCACGGCTCCGTCTACGATCAGACCGAAATCGATAGCTCCGAGACTCATTAAATTGGCACTCACACCAAATACATTCATCATTCCCAAAGCAAAAAGCAATGACAGCGGAATGGCAGAAGCTACAATAAGGCCTGCTCTGAAGTTTCCAAGAAAGACTACCAAAACGAAGATAACGATCAATGCGCCTTCAATAAGATTTTTTTCTACGGTATTGATGGCTCTTCCTACCAGATCTGTTCTGTCCAGGAACGGTTCTATCAACACATCATCGGGAAGGGATTTCTGAATGGTAGGAATTTTAGCTTTGATATTGCTTACGACTTCGTTACTGTTGGCACCTTTCAGCATCATAACAACGCCACCTACAGCGTCTACTTTTCCGTTATAGGTTAACGCACCATAGCGTACAGCACTTCCAAGCCGTACATCTGCCACATCTTTGATAAAGATCGGAACGCTTCCTGTTTCATTTTTTACAGCAATACTTTTAATATCGTCCAGAGATGTTACAAAACCGATTCCCCGGATAAAGTAAGCATTTGGTTTTTTATCAATATAAGCGCCTCCCGTATTCTGGTTGTTTTTTTCCAGAGCGGTAAAAATATCGGTGATGCTCACTCCCATTGCTTTCAGACGATCCGGATTAACAGCTACTTCATACTGTTTTAATTCTCCTCCAAAGCTGTTTACTTCTGCTACTCCCGGGGTTCCGTTAAGCTGCCTGCGAACGATCCAGTCCTGCATGGTACGGAGTTCTTTGGCATCGTATTTCTTTTCGCTTCCTTTTTTCGGATGGAGGATATACTGATAAACCTCTCCCAGTCCCGTACTTACGGGAGCCAGTTCGGGTGTTCCTACTCCTTTGGGGATTTCTTCTGCAGCCTGTTTCAGGCGCTCATTCACCAGCTGCCTGGCAAAGTAAACATCCACATTTTCTTTGAAAACAACGGTAATCACAGAAAGTCCGAACCTTGAGATACTTCTTGTTTCTTCTATATCCGGAACGTTGGCAATGCTCTGCTCAATAGGAAAGGTTACGAGCTGTTCTACTTCCTGTCCTGCCAGTGTAGGACAGACTGTGATAATCTGCACCTGATTGTTGGTAATATCCGGTACGGCATCTATGGGAAGTTTAGTAGCGCTCCACACTCCCCAGATAATCAGCAGCAAGGTCATGATACCAACAACGACCTTATTTTTGATACTGAATTTTATGATTTTATCTAACACAATGTATTTTAATTTTTATGAATAAATAACTGTACAGGAACGGTATTCCGGTACAAATATATCATGAAGGCCTCTGCAATGAAATTGCAAAGTTCATGTACTCAGAAAGCATGACTTCCTGATTATCAATAAAAATTAAATCTTGGGAGGCTGCCAGATGTGGTCATACACCTGATAAGCGAAATTGTTTTTCTGAAAAAGAATTTTCTTAGAGAAATAGGCCGGAATATGATCCGGAATTTTCAGCAGGGAATGCATTTTAAAAGCAGACACTGTGATCTGACAGCAGCTGCATGTACAAAGCGGTGAGCAAATATCTCCTTTGTCTTTGGAATGAGACTCCTCCATATTAAAGGTAAGCTTCACATCCTCTGAACCGGAAGGACGGTGCACATCTTCGCATGGCATGAGTGACAATGCCATAAAATAGAATGCTAATATCCATCTGAACAGGTTCATATCATACAAAGGTAAACATTTTTTATGAATGAGATTTTTAATTTCATTCTATTAAAGCAGATAATCAATGAAAATGATCCATCAATATATGAGTAAAACCTGTTCAAAAATTGTTCCGGATTGTATCAATAAAAATAATAGTTTTGTAATTGTATAAGCCCTATCTATCTTCACAAAAGGTATCATCAGCCCTTGTTGAGGAAAAAACACATTAATTGAATGGAAAATAATACCCCTATAAAAATAGCTGATCTGAAAATATTGTTTGAAATTTTTCTTTCAAAGCTAAACAGTCTGGACAACAACCAATCAATAACTCCGGATAAAGATCTATATTGGAATATACTTGATGAAGAATTATATGATCCTTATAAAGATCCTGTAGGTTTGACAATGGGAAGCCTTACAGATGATTGGGAATTTTTACAGAAAGTAATGAGTGGAGAAAGAGACATGATAGATTACGATCTTTATAAGCTGGCAGCGATACTGAGATGTTTGGGGAGTAAAGAAATTATTGCAAAAGAGTCTTCAAATTGATGAATTACATTTCAATAAAAAAGCCATCGCACTAAGCGATGGCTAAAAAAAATCAAATCTAATTATTACAGGTTAGGATTGTTCTCTATTTCCTTCTGCGGAATACTGAACAGATAATATTTGCTGTTCGGGACAAAAGAGCTTTGATCCGGGAAATTCAGGACTGAGTGCCCTCTTCCGTTGACCGTTTTTACCGTTCCGTCCGGAGTGGTTACCTGAACTTTGATCGGTTTTCCTTCATCATCCACAAAAGCTTTTCTTTCTACAGCTCCCTGGGTACGAATTACGTCTGAAAGGGAGAATCCTTCCCCGAATAATTCTTTTCTTCTTTCAATCAGGATGGCCTTTACCACTTCATTCTGGTCCAGCGATCCACTGTAAGGATTAGCGTGTCTTGCTGATTTCAGCTGGTTCAAAGCAGCTATGGCGTTAGTGATATTTCCGGCTCTGGCTTCTCCTTCCGCTTCAATCAGATACATTTCCGCCGCTCTCATCAGTACAATGTCTGCGATAAGATTGGCCTTGAATTTAAATTTAGCATATCTCAGCAGCCCTTCTCTTCCCGGAAGACCATCCCAGGAAAATAACTGTGATCTTATATCATTTGTGTCAAATAAATTTTTAAAATAAGGATCCGCCATAAAGCTGTAATAATAACTTCCTGAAGAAGATACATCCAGATAATGGAACGCATAACCTGCATCTGACTGTTCCTGGGTTTGTCCGTGGCCCCAGATCCATTCTCCATTGCTGATATCATTAAAGCCTTCCTTATATTTTTCAGGAGTCATTAGAGGGAAACCATTTCTTGCTGTTTTTGCCGCTTCAACAGCCTTACTCCACTCTCCTGTATTCAGGTAAGTTCTTGCCAGAAGACCATTGACTACGGATCTGTCGATTTTATCTTTGTTATTTCTGTTATAGTTTTTCAGCAGGTTATCAGCATCCGTCAGGTCACTTTTGATTAAAGTGTAGATTTCTTCAAGACTTGCTCTTTTCTTCGGAACGGAACTTATCGTTGAAGGTTCTGTATAGATCGGAGCTGTTAAAGCTGTTTTATCTTTAAGGTAGCTGAACTGGTAAAAGCTGGCCAGATTAAGATAACAAAATGCACGAAGTGCTTTGGCCTGCCCTTTCACCTGATCTTTTTTGGCTTGGCTTCCTTCTGTTCCATCAATACGGGTGATCACATTATTCATGTTGTTGATGGTGGAATACAGCATTGTCCAGATAAACTGCGGACGTCCTACGGTATTGTTCACCATTTCGGCAAAAGCGTAGGCCGTAGGAAATCCATATTTGTTAGTCAGCACCGCAACATCACTACCCATGGCATCGCTGGTTCTGAGTACCGTTGAATATCCAATGTTCGCAAACGTTGTTCCGTCATCATTAAATTTAGCCCAGGTTCCGTTGATGACAGTTTCTGCACTTTCAGCGGTTTTAAAAACTTCTGCACCATTAGCCTGATCCGTTGGAGCCGTTTCCAACTCACTTTCGCAGCTGGTAAGAGACCATACTGCGATAAGAGCAAAAGATAAATATTTTAATTTTTTCATTGTTTCAATTTTAAAAAGGTTAAAGCGTTGCCTGAAGACCGAAAGTTACCGTTCTCATGGCCGGATATCTGAAATAAGTCGTTCCGTCCAGTGATTGTTCAGGGTCAAGACCTTTATGTTTGTAGAAGGTCAGCAGGTTTTCTGCCTGGATATAAATTCTGAATTTCTTCAGTCCCAGTTTTTCAAAATAATCTGAAGGAAGTGTATAGCCCAGATTGACGTTTTTAAGCCTTGCATACGATCCGGAATACAAAAATCTTGAAGAACTTGAGTTCCAGTTATTTGTGGTTGTGCTTAATGAAGGAACATCCGTATAAGGGTTTTCCGGGGTCCATCTGTTTAGCATTTCAGTACTCCATGCCCTTCCGCCGGAACTTCCGTTATACATCAGGGAAGTATAATCCGTATCCAGGATCTTTCCTCCCAAACTAAAAGAAAGCAGTGCAGAGAAATCAAAGTTTTTATAGGCAATACTTGTGGTAACTCCTCCTGTTAATTTCGGCAATGCGGATCCCTGCGGGGTTTTGGTTGCTTTTCCATATTCTGAAGTCGTTCCGTCTATCGTATTTCCGTTTTCATCCTGATAAATATATCTCCACAACGGTTTTCCTGTACTTGGGTCTACTCCTTTCCATTCCTGAATAAAGAAGTCATAGATAGAACCGCCTTCCTGCATACGTTTTGTTCCGCTGATTACGGTTCCTTTAGGTAATTTCAGGATTTTATTCTTCAGGGTACTCAGATTCACATCAATATTCCATTCAAAATCATCATTTTTGATGGGTGTTGTGAAAAGTGAGAATTCAAAACCGGTATTCTGGATCGTTCCAATGTTGGCCGGGAAATCACTGATTCCCAAAGACGGAGCCGTCGGCATATTGAATAAAAGATCCTGGCTTTTTCGTTGAAAATACTCTACATTCCCTTTAACTCTGTTATTAAGAATGGCAAACTCAAGTCCGGCATTGAAATTAAGATTGGTTTCCCATTTCACGTCGTTCGTTGCCGTTTTGGTAAGAACCGTTCCGGGTTCCCCTAAGTTATTGTAAAACTTATACAGTTCCTGATAAGCATAAAGTGTTCCCAGTTTATCATTCCCCTGACCTCCGTAACTCGCACGTAAAGTCAGCTGGTTGAAGAAGTTCAGATCTTTGATAAAGTCTTCGTTGGAAGCTTTCCATGAAGCCCCTACCGACCAGAATTTCCCCCATCGGTTATCTCCGTAAAAACGGGACGAGGCGTCTGTTCTTGCTGAAGCTGAAAGGAAATACGTATTTTTAAAATCATACTCAGCTTTCCCTAAGAAGCTCAGTAATGTCAGTTTATCACTTTTCCCTGTAAAACTTCCTAACAAAGCTGCTGCACTTGGTTCATAATAATACGGCAGGGAAAACTGGCTTCTGGAACCGGAAATCGTCTGATAATCATATTTATAAAACTCCTGCCCTGCCAGAATATTGAAATGATGCTGTCCGAATTTCTTATCATACGTCAGGATATTACTCGTTGTATATGAAAGTGTTCTGGAATTTGAACGGCTCACTGAACCTCCTGTTTCTTTCCCCAATCCTAAAATGGGGTTGGTATAATAATGTCCGTTGTAGTTAACCAAATCTACCGAGAAGCTGGATTTAAATTTCAATTCCGGAAGGAAAGTAAAATCAAGAAAACCTTTTCCTGAAAAGTTATCTTCTCTGTTTTCATTTTTATCCAAAGGTAGTGTTGCTGCTAAATTCTGATTCTGAAGCGCATTACTTGGCCTGTATTTTCCGAAATCAAACACCCTTTCTCCATCAGCATTCAGTCTATAGCTTCCGTCTGGATTTCTTTCATAATACGGATAAAAAGAAGGAATTGTTCTTGCAGCCTGAATCACATTGCTTGATTTGGAATCTGAAGAAGTCGGAGCCTGCTGAATACTGTTGGTATAGCTTAAATTCACTCCTACATTCAGCCATTTTTTCACTTCTGAATTCAGTTTTAAACGCGTACTGTATTTTTTGAAACCGGATTGAATCGCAATTCCTTTATCATCCAGATACCCTAATGAAAAGAAATAATTGCTTTTATCACTTCCTCCGCTGACATCAAAATCAACCTGATTTCTGGAAGCCATTCTCTGAAGAACATCTCTCCAGTCATCATTCCATAAAGCTTTTGCACCCGGAAGAAGTTTACCGTCTGTTCCTACAGGATTGGGATATCCCAGTCCGTACGGATTAATCCCCAAAGAAGAAACGAGGTTATCTGACGCCATCTGTGCGGCCTGCTGAGAAGATATTTTATCAGATTTATATCCATTTCTCAATGCTTCCCAATGCAGCTGGAAATATTGATCTGTACTCACCTGTTCATAATCTTTAACGGCTCTTCCGGAAAATCCCTGGCTGATATTGAAGTTGATTTTCGCTTCTCCTTTTTTACCGGATTTAGTCGTAATGATAATGATTCCGTTGGCACCTCTTGATCCATACAAAGCACTTGCTGTAGCATCTTTCAATACACTGATGGATTCAATATCATTCGGGCTGATGGAATTGATATTTCCATCAAAAGGAATTCCGTCTACCACAAAAAGCGGATCACTGGAAGCACTTACGGAACCAATCCCCCGTATTCTAATTGAGGCCGTAGAACCCGGCTGCCCTGAAGCACTTGCCGCCTGAATTCCCGGAACCTGTCCTTCCAGTGCTTTTGTAATATTGTTTACAGGTCTGTTGTTGATCTTGTCACTTGAAATGGTAGCTACAGATCCGGTATAACTGTTTCTTTTCGCTTTACCATAAGCCACGACCACTACTTCATCAATTTCTTTTTCGCGGATCGTATCTTTTTTCGGTTTGGCTTCCTGTGCGTTTACACTGACAACCCCTAAGAAAAATACAGCAACGGGAGGAATCCAAATTTTAGATTTAATTAAACTTTTACCAATCATAATCAATTTTATTTATCATATATTAAAATTTTGCCCTTTGCAGAAAAGTCAGCAAAGGGCATCGAAAAATACGATTAACCAATTGCTTATTTTTCCTTTAAAGGCTGAATGTAACACCTTGCACCGGGGCAGGTTGTTAAGACTTCACAGGGTCAGTTCCCTCCATCTTTCTTTATAAGCCGATCGAAATATGACTGCAAATCTAAAAACAATTAGTCCACAAAACAAGTAGACTTATGAATTTTTAATGAAAAATTTTCAAAAATTAACTTAATTTTTAGCTAAAACCTGTTACAGCAAAGCATTACATCATTATCAAATTCACAAACATGATAAATATCATTATCAATAATTCAAAAAAGAAAACATGAATGAAGAAAAAAAAATAGTTCGTCAAATGAACTAAACTTTATACATTTATAGAATGAAAGTTTTAATCGTAAACGGACCCAATCTGAATCTTCTGGGCACAAGAGAACCTGAAATCTATGGAAGCATTTCTATGGAAACCTGCTTTACAGAACTGAAAAATGAGTTTTCATCCCACAAACTGGATTATTACCAATCTAATATTGAAGGGGAAATCATCAACAGGCTGCAGGAAGATGATTTTGATGCGCTGGTGATCAATCCGGGAGCTTATACTCATTATTCCTATGCAATCGCAGACTGTTTAAAGAATATCAGGAAGCCAAAAATAGAAGTGCATATCAGCAATATCTATAAACGGGAAGAGTTTCGCCAGAAATCTGTAACCGCAGCTCATTGTGATGCAGTATTGTCCGGATTTGGAATGGATGGTTACAGATTAGCCATTTTAAGCTTAAAATAATACTGAATGTATTATTTTGCTCGCTAATTACACAGATTTTTTTAGTGTTGGTATACGCAAAGTCGCTAAAATATTTTTATGCTGCATTAATAAGGCGCAATGATTTTATCTCCGATAAAATTTGAACCCATACTATTTTCATTCCAAAAAACTTGTTGAAAATCTTGGATTTTCTAGCGCCTTAAAAGCAGCCTGATGATTTAAAATCTTAACGCATTGCATTTTTCAACCTAGTTATAATGTAAACCACATAAAAAAGCCCCATCAATGATGAGGCTTTAATTATAATATATTTTAAATTATATTAGATCGTCTGTTCCTGAAGCTGAGGTCCTGAAGCGATTAACTTTCTTCCTTCTTCAGTATCACAATACTGCTCAAAGTTTTTGATATATCTTCCAGCAAGATCTTTTGCTTTTTCTTCCCATTCTGAAGCGTTGCTGTATGTTTCTCTAGGATCAAGGATTCCTTCGGAAACATTTGGAAGCTGAGTTGGAATTTCAAGGTTCATAATAGGAACTCTTGTTTTAGGCGCACTATCAATAGAACCATCGATGATCGCATCAATAATTGCTCTTGTATCTTTCAGAGAGATTCTGTTTCCTGTTCCGTTCCATCCTGTATTAACAAGGTAAGCTTTTGCTCCATGTTCTTTCATTTTACCGATCAGTGTCTTAGAATACATCGTCGGGTGAAGGGTAAGGAATGCTTCTCCGAATGCAGGAGAGAAAGACGGCTGAGGTTCAGTAATTCCTCTTTCTGTTCCGGCTAACTTGGAAGTATATCCGCAAAGGAAGTGGTACTGTGCCTGATTATCATCTAAGATGGAAACCGGAGGAAGTACTCCGAACGCATCTGCAGAAAGATAAACGATCTTTTTAGCATGTCCTGCTTTTGAAGGAAGGACAATTTTATTGATATGATAAATAGGATAAGATACTCTTGTATTTTCAGTGATAGATCCGTCTTTATAATCTGCAACACCGTTATTTACCACTACATTTTCTAAAAGTGCATCTCTCTTGATTGCTCTGAAAATATCTGGTTCTTTTTCTTCTGAAAGATCAATTACTTTAGCATAGCATCCACCTTCGTAGTTGAATACTCCGTTGTTATCCCAACCGTGCTCATCGTCACCGATAAGGTATCTTTTAGGATCAGCAGATAAAGTCGTTTTACCTGTTCCTGAAAGACCGAAGAAAAGAGCTACATCTCCTTCTTCACCTACGTTTGCAGAACAGTGCATAGATGCCATACCTTTTAATGGAAGATAGTAATTCATCATAGCAAACATTCCTTTCTTCATTTCACCACCGTACCAAGTACCACCGATAATCTGAAGTTTTTCCGTAAGATTGAACATGATGAAGTTTTCAGAGTTTAATCCCTGAGCTTCCCAGTTCGGGTTGGTTGTTTTGGAACCGTTGATTACTGTGAAATCAGGCTCTCCGAAGTTCTCAAGCTCGTAGTGAGACGGACGGATGAACATATTTGTAACGAAATGGGCCTGCCACGCTACTTCAACGATGAACCTTACTTTTAGTCTTGTATCTGCGTTGGTTCCGCAAAAAGCATCAACAACATAGATTTTCTTAGCTTCAGCAAGCTGGTTCAGCACTAATCCTTTACAAGAGTCAAAAATTACTGCTGTTGTAGGAAGATTTACTTTTCCGTCCCAGAAAATCGTATCTCTTGTAACATCATCCTGAACAATATATCTGTCTTTAGGTGAACGACCTGTGAAAATACCTGTTTTTACCGATACTGCACCTGATTCCGTAAGCTCAGCTTTCTCAAAGCCTTGATTTTCAGGAGATACTTCAGCCTGATATAATTCCTCATAAGAAGGGTTATATACCACCTCGTAATTTCCTTTAATCCCTAATTTTTCTAAATCCTGGATGATTTTAGCGTGTTTCATTTTACTTATATTTTCTATTTCTTTATTGGGTTCAACAAAATTAATATTAATTATTTGTTAAAGGTGGTTTAAATATAATGATATAAGTCAGAATGACAAATAAAAAAACAGGATTATAAATTACTGATTACGAGTTTATTATTTCAGGCCATTCAAAAACACGGGTGAAACCTTTTCCCCAAAAATAGTCCTTAAAGCCTTCAAATTTGGCGCTCATTACAAAATCTCCGCCCCAAGCCCCTAAACTTTTAACAAAAACCGGGCAATCTGCGAAAAATTTCTCTTTAACTGTAGGAATTCCAATGAAATCGGAAATTTTATGCTCATGAATCATCATCAGTTCAGAAAAATTTTCCAATTCATTGCATAATAAAACTTTTTTTGTTAAATCCGAAAATTCACGAATCATTTCCGGAGACTTTATTTTTGATTTGTAAAGATTAATTCCTTCGCGGCTATCCTGCTTCTGATTTAAATGAATAAAAATAAGCTCATTTTTGAAGGAAGGGCTGAATTCTGTTTTTTCATACCAGATTTCCGGCTTACTTTTAAACAAAACAGCTGATTTCTCTTTGGCCACCGCAATATCATATCCGCTTCCTCCAAGACTGATACTGTTTAGGTGAAAAGGATCAATTCCGGACCATTCGGCAAGGTTGTTCATTAATGTTGAACTGCTTCCTAATCCGTAATCTGCGGGAAACTGAAGGTTGGTCTTTAAATAATAAGAAAAATTGCTCTTGAACCGGGTTTCAGAAAGCTGCTGAACATTTTTAAGGGTGTTAAGAATAAATTCAGCGGCAGAAGGCAGATTCGTTTCGAGGATCTTCCAGTTTTTATAATTGATGACTGCTTTCAGCCATAATTTGTTCTGATGATAAGCTTCCCATAAAACAAGGGAATTTTCATCATCTTTTTCTTCAAAAAAAAACTCTTGTCCCAGCAGCGTTGGTACTGCCAGAACAAGAGCTCCGTCTATTGCGAAATATTCTGAAGTAAGCATAAGCTTTCCCGGTGAAAATATTTCGCCCATATGATTTTAATTAGATTGCTGAAGCCACTTCCACAGACGCATCAATTTTCTTGATCAATCCCTGAAGTGTTTTTCCCGGACCTACTTCCACAAAATTAGAAGCACCGTCTTTGATCATGTTCTGAACAGACTGCGTCCATTTCACAGGCCCCGTAAGCTGAGCGATCAGGTTTTGCTTGATCTCATCAGGATTGGTAATCGCTGTAGTGGTAATATTCTGATAAACCGGTATGGTTGCTTTTCTGAATTTTGTTTTTTCAATAGCAGCTGCCAGTCTTTCCTGTGCCGGCTGCATTAATGGTGAATGGAATGCTCCGTTTACAGGAAGTAATAATGCTCTTCTTGCACCAGCTTCTTTAAGTTTTGCACAAGCTTCTTCCACTGCCGGAGTCTCCCCTGAAATAACAAGCTGACCAGGACAGTTATAGTTAGCAGGTACTACGATCCCATTGATCGAAGCACAAATTTCCTCAACTTCAGCATCTTCAAGACCTAAAATTGCTGCCATAGAGCTTGGATTGGCATCACAGGCTTCCTGCATTGCTTTTGCTCTCTCGGAAACTAATTTCAGTCCATCATCAAAAGATAAAACTCCATTGGCAACCAATGCTGAAAATTCTCCTAGAGAATGTCCTGCAACCATCTCAGCTCCAAGACCATTTACCGCTTTTAAAGCAGCTACTGAATGTATAAATATAGAAGGCTGGGTAACCTCTGTTTTCTTAAGATCTCCATCTGTTCCGTTAAACATAATGGAAAGAATGTCGAAACCTAAGATTTCATTGGCAGATTCCATAAGATCTTTGATATCTTTTCTGGAATCATACAATTCTTTTCCCATTCCGACAAACTGAGAACCCTGCCCAGGAAATACAAGTGCTTTCATGTATTGAATTAAATATTATGCAAATATAAATATAATGTTAAAATAATTCTGTTAAAGAAACATAAATCATTTATGGTACCAATCGGATGACACGGTAACCTGTATTTACATACGCTCCGTTTGCTTTAGATTTTACAAATTCGAACTTGGTAGCCAGCTGAGTCTGTACTTTGTTCATCTGTTTAAAGATCTCTCCTTTTTTGTTTTCTCTCGTCAGCATATCATTGACTACATCAAAACCTACAACAGCATATTTAGGAGGCGTCTTACAATATTTTGTTTTATACGCTGCCAGAATTTCCTTTTCAAAATTCCCGTCGGTATTGATTTTTCTGTCCATCAAATATACAAGGCTTGCCTGGCTTAACTCGTCAACTTTCTTTTCAAAAACCGGAGAATAATACATACTGAATGCTTTTACCCCCTGAACTTCTTTGGAAAGACTGATCATTTTAGTTGCAAAAGCATCTCCTGCCGCATCTGCATCACTTGCTAAAATAGCGATAACCGGTGCAGACTGTCCTGTCATCATATTCTGATCCAACTGGATATCTGCAGGAGAATTCACGATGATAACATTTGGATTTTTAACGGCTTTTTCAAGCCCGCCTTTGATGTAGCCTGCAATTTCTTTTTTGCTGTCAGCAACAACATATATTTTCTGATCTGAATAAACAGATTTAACTTCTTCTACAATTTTATCAGCATACGTCTGGTCATTGGTTTCTACAATGATCAGGTTGCTGTAGTTGTACAGTTCCGGTGAGTTGGCAAATGGTGCAACGATAGGAATTTTTTGATTTTTAGTAAAATCAAGAACATCAATTACGTTGGATTTAAAGAACGGACCTATAATAAGGTCGGTATTCTCCGGGTTGATCTGCGTTAGTGAATTTCTGAATGACGCCTCATTTCCTGAATCCACGATTTTGATGTCCAGCTTTTGTCCTCCTCTGGCATTTCTCTCAATAGCAAGTTTAGCTCCTGTAAGGAAATCCATAGCCATTCCTCTGTACTGGGTTTCATTGGTACTGTATCCAAATGGAAGCATTAATACTACACTTAGAGCATCTCCATTTTTCTTTACGTAAGCAGGATCTTGTTTTTTGATTTTTAACACCATTCCTGCTTTCAGTCCGTGGGAAAGATCAGGATTAAGTGCAATCAGCTCATCAATGGAAATTCCAAACTTGTTGACAATTGAGAAAACGGTGTCTCCCTGTAGTACAGTATAGGTAACATAATCATCAGCTGCGGCAACAGATCCGGCTGAAGATCTTTCATTCCCTGAGTCTATTTTTGTTTTCGGATTCACTGCTTCTGAAGCGGTTTCCGTATTTGATTTTTTAATATTAATGGTTTCACCAGGTTTCAGACCTTTTTCTTCTAATCCAGGATTTAAAGCAAAAAGTTCCTGTTGGCTGACTCCAAACTGTTTTGAAATTCTGTAATAATTATCTTTTGGCTGAATAACATAAGTCCCTTTCTCTGAAGAACCTGTAGTTACTGGTGTTTCTGCTGGTGCCTCGACAGGTTTAACCACCACAGGAGCAGTCTGCTGCCCTCCGCCATATTTCTTTATACTCTCAAGAGGTAGTGTAATTTCGTCACCAATCTTCATATGAGAGTCCAATTCAGGATTCAGTTTTCGAAGATCTGTTTCAGAAATGCGGTATTGCTTTGCAATTCCATAAACGGTTTGTTTTGGCTGTAATACAATTTTACCTAGTGATTGCCCCGTATTCGGTTTTGCTTTTTCAACAGAAACAGGTTTAGAAACCGGAGTTGTATGTTTTTCAGCTTTTACTGTAAGAACATCACCAATAGCCAGTTTCCCATCTTTGAATTTTGGATTCAGCTTTAACAATTCGTCTACAGTTATCCCGTACTTTTTAGCGATATTGTAAGGATTATCTCCTTTGGCAACGGTGTGTGAATTTTGAGCAGACACCCCCAAAACCATACATAAACTGGACAGAATAAAAAACCTCTTTATCATATTCGATAATTATAATTTACAAAAATACTTCTTTAAAATTAAATGGCAACAATTATTAATTTGGATTCTTGAACCACCATTTCTTCCAAACAATTTTCAAGCCATGAGTACCCGTAATCTGAAAAGAATACGCTGAAGTTATATACCCTCTCCTGCCAGGTCTTAGAAGGATGGATATCCAAAAATAGTCTTTCCAGTCTTTCCAGCAGTTCGTTTTGTTTTATTTTTTCGGCATGCAGGAGTCTCTTTTTCATTCTTTTGAAAGATTTCAGCTGTCTTACTTCTTCTGCTTTCACCATATTTCCGAAAGACTTTTCTGTAGTTTCCGCAATAGCTTTCAATTCTGAGAAACTTTTTTCCAAAAGGGCTTCTTTTTCTTCCAGTAATTGTAAGACATTGCTGCCTTCTAAAATTTTCTGATTGGTGATGCCGGTAAAGCTTCCAAAAAAGTCTTCAATCTTAAGATTCAGTTTCCCTACTTTCCCCAGCGTTTTTTCAGGAAGGAAAAGCATTGAGTTTCTCGGAATCAAAATGGGAAACGGAATATTGAGTTTTGAAAAGTAATCTTTGAGTTCAAGCCAATACATAATTTCTGCATTTCCTCCAATATAAGCAAGATTGGGAAGTACTTTTTCCTGATAAACGGGGCGCATCAGGGCATTCGGGCTGAACTTTTCAGGATGATTTTCCAGTTCATTCAGAATTTGATCCTGTGTGAATATGGTGTCTGTATCCACTATTTTATATCGGTGACCATCAAAATCTATTCTGTCTCTTGTTTCTGAAAGATAAAAAAGATTTATTTCTCTTGGATTGACCTGGACTTTGCCATATTTTTCCGTTAGAAAATTAACTTTTTCATTTGAATTATTGTAAAGACTGGAATTCAGAAGTTCATTTTTGAAAACTTCTTTAATCTGTGTTTTGAGTACTCTGGAATCTCCGTCTATAATTAACAGTCCAAAATCTGAGAAAAGTCTGTTGACCAGGATTTTTATCGCTTGAGTAAGCGTATTACCTGTTTTATAAGCTTCTTTCAGCATCAGGATCAGTTCTGTTCCGAAAACGGAATCTTTGAACTCTTTCTCAAATTCTGAGACGAAAAAGGTATCACTGATTTTGATTCTACCTACAGGCCCACCAGATTTCTCGTTGATCTCATAATAATTATTCTCTGTTTTGAAATGATTGATCTCTGCAAAATCATGATCTTCCGAAGCCATCCAGTATACAGGAACAAAATTGAAATCCGGAAAATTTTCTTTCAGATATGTACATGTTTTGATGGTCTGCAAAATTTTGTAGACAAAGAAAACAGGTCCTGAGAACAGGTTCAGCTGATGTCCGGTTGTGATGGTAAATGTATTGGGCAATTTCAGCCTATCCAGATTTTCTTTTTGCCTTGAAGAAAGATGTAAGTCTTCCAGCTGTTTATTTAGTTCATCCGACAATATATTCCTCTGATCTTGAGTAAAAGCGTCTTTTTTAAGATGAATCTGGTTTCTGAAATGCTCTAAAGAAAAGGTATTTTCTTCAAATCCCTCAATTTTTTGGTTCAGAAAATCTTTCACCAGCTGAGGAATGCTTTCTATGTCGTTAAATGATATTTTATTAATTGTTTTCAACTTGTTTTTCTTTTAGTTGAACAAATACCACACAATTCCGATGTTCAGCCTGAAATCATAAACCGGATAGTGTGGAAATGCATAAGCTTTATTACTGGAAATTACAGTTCCAATCTGTTGTCCTTCTACGTAAAAGAACATTTTTTTAACCTTCATATTGATATAAAGATCGGCAATAGGCTGCCCTCCGATTGAGAATGCATTTGCATTGGGAAGAATATATTCATTCAGGATCGGGAAGTAATCTCTTGAGGCAAATTTAGAGAAGTAATACACTTTTAATCCGGCCTGAATTTCAGCAGCTTTTTTGAATGCGTGAGTCTGATAGAAGAAGTTAGCTCTACCGATAAAACTTGGAAGAGGAAGAAGTTCTTTATTCGTTAGTGTATTCTGGAAATGAAGTCTTGTGTTCAAATGAAATTTACCAAAGCTGAAGGTAGCATCACCTCCGATCTGAGAAATGTTCAGTGAGCTTTCGCTTTGTTTTGGGTTGGCATTGCTGTCAAAATACGTATAATTTTCTATTCTGAAGTAGTTAGCAAAAAGTTCGGTTTTGAACCATTTCAGGTTTACACTCCCTCCGATTTCTGTTACAGATTGGTTTTTAGCATTCTCAAGATAATAGTTGAACCCATTATAAACAGAAGTATTCAATAAATAATTAAAAGAAGGGTAAGCACTTTGGAAATTTACTTTGGCATTAACAAAATAATCTTTTATAGGTTCAAACTTAAGATTGTTGGTTGTTTTTAGATAACTTCCGAACTGGCTCCCATTTGAAAATTCTAAAAAGGACTTTAGCTGAATTTTATCCCAAAGTTTGACCTGAAGATTTCCTACAGCTCCTATTCTATTTTCTTTCAGCTCTCCCGGAAGAGCGGTTCCATTAATCGTTGCCAGGTCTCTGACCCCAAATTTCAGCATCTGATAACGAACTCCTCCATCAAGCTTGAATTTTTCATTATTAAAAACAAGACTTACTGTATTGCTAAAGTTATCTGAATATTTTTTGGTTGTCAGGGGGAATCCACTAGTTACCTGAGTAGCGGCGTCAGTATACCAGTAAGGCTCAAGCTGTCCCTGATTATAATAATATTTATTTCCCTGATGGAAAACGGTATGCCTTATACTGAAAGGGAATTTCTCTGCATTAAACGGCGTAAACTGATGGCTTAAGTAATATCTTCTATAAGAGAACTGTGAGCTGGACGATGCAAGGTTCACCTGAGCATTCTGCCTGTTCTTGTAATTGCTGTCTCCACTCTGGAATCTTGCGTCATCTACAATCCCTCCGCTTTCCTGATTGTTAACGTTCTGATGCAGGTAATGGGCAAAGAGTTCATAGTTCCCGCTTTTGGAAACATAATGCCCGGAAAATATGGTATTATTATTAGCTGCCAGTGAATTTCTATAAAATCCCTGAGAACGTAATCCCATATACTCAATGGCAAAGTTGAATCTTTTTCCGATATTCTGAGTGTAGGTAGAATTAAGAGCGGCACCGTTTTTCATTGCAGTATGGTAAATGAAAGAGGCTGTGGGTGTTTTTACGTCATAATATTTAATATCATTTGCTCCTAAGATCATATAAGCCTTATTGGAAGGCAGAAGAGACAGGTTTTGTTCCGCATTCACTTCATAGATAAGAGGATTGAATCCTGCTCCGATATTAGCAGGCTGTACTCTTCCAAAATTATCTCTGTTATTGTATTGGGAAAAGATATGAGTCTTATCAAAAGTCATCACGGTATCAAAAACTTTCTTTTCAGAAAACTGGTTCTGATACAGATAATCATTGATGGTAGGTTTAAAAATTTTCAGGGAGTCTTTTTTCCCTGAATCAATAACAAGGGTATCTTCTGCTTTTTTAACGATTTTACCGGAGTCTGTTTTGACTGTCTGAGCTTTAACATTAAAGCATATGAAGAGTATGATGATGAAATATCTCATTGTAACATTTAAGCTACAAAAATATAAAATCTGCTACAATGTATTCATATAAGTTTCGAGTTTAATTAAACGGATCAATGAATCTTCTGAAAATATTAACTTTTTAAATGAGTGTCTTTAACAGTATTTTATATCATTATTTTTATTCCATAAAAAAAGCAGCAACATGTGACCATGTTACTGCTTTTTTAAATTTATATAAGTGTTCTTCTGTGAAGAAGATTTTACTTATTAAAGTGAGTTGTCATAACCAGGGTTAGGAGCAACTAACGTACCTGAAACGTTTGTTTCTGCCTGTGGAATAGGGAATGCCAAACGCGTATCTCCGATGTTCAATGTTACAGGAGTACCTGTTCCAGCCGAACCATATACAGGAACTGACTGACCCCATCTTAATAAATCCCACATTCTGAATCCTTCACCAAGAAGCTCTCTTCTTCTTTCGTCTTTCACGTTCTGTAGAGTCACATTAGATGCTGATGCAAGACCTCTGTTTGTAGATACAGCATTATAATAACTATCTGCATTAGATTGTGATCCTCCATTTGCAGGTAATTCAGCTTCAGCACCATTTAAAAGAACCTCTTCATATCTTACTAACTTAAGGTTATCAGCACCACTCATGTCTGGATATTTGTGAACAATATATCTAATTCCTGAAGCAGTAGCAAAAGTAGCAGAAGTTCTTCTAACATCCGCAGCATTATATGATGCGTAAGTAGCAGCTAATACTCCCATATTTCTATAGGCTCCTCCAAAATTCATATAAGCATTCATCCCTGCAGCACCATAAGCATTAGCCGTACCTACAGAAAGTTCAAACATAGAGTTGGTAGATGCATTGTTCAAAGTCCAGCTGATTACATAAGAGTCTTTAGCAGCTACATTGTAAGCCCCACCTCCAACGACATCAGCAACATATTGTCTAACTTTAGCATAATTTCCTTTGTAAAGATAATATCTTGACATTAATGCTTTTAATGAATATTCATTCAATTCAGTTCTGTTAGCCGTATCTGTAAATCCGTTACCGCTTAATAGAGATAATGCTTTATCGAAGTCAGCTTCAATCTGAGCTTGGGTTTCAGCTACACTTGCTCTTGCCATGTTAGCCTTAGGATCATATTTCGTAGGAATTACTACTCCTTTTGTTCCTCCTGAATACTGCTGACCGTAAAGTCTTAATAAATCGAAGAATGCCAACGCACGGATAGCATAAGCTTCTCCTTTTACTTTATTCACTTTCTCCTGAATAGTAGTCTGATTCAATGTTTGAGACCATGTAAGGTTATCTGGTGAATTGATTACAATATTAGCTTTTGCTACTACTGCATACATAGCATTGTAAGGTCCTGTTGTATACTGGTCTGTAGAAGTCATGGATAAGTTTCCTACAGAAGTAAAATATCCTGCTGCTCTTCTGGTGAACATTTCATCACTTCTGATTTCCGCAAAAAGTGGAAACTGAGCTCCATAATACCCAACAGCTCTCATAGATCCATAAGCTCCTGTTACAAAAGACTGTAATTTTTCAACACTTGTGATTGTTTCAGCCTGTTCAGAGTTACCAAAATCGGTATCAATAAATTCTTCGCTACATGAGGTTAGTGAAAAACCTACCATTGTTGCTAAAGAAAGTGCTATAATATATTTTTTCATTTTTTTTAAATTTTTAGAATTTTTAGAATTCAACATTAAATCCAACTAAGTAGGTTTTCATAGCAGGTAAGTTCAGGTTACTAGTCCCGATCAAAGCCATATCCGGATCAAACTTCAGCTTCTTGTCATATCTGTGAGTATATAGGTTGTTGGCCATCACATATAAAGTCACCTTGTTTACTGGAGCTCCTTTTAAGAAGTCTTTATCAAAGGTATAGGCTACTTTCAGGTTACTTAGTCTTAAGAAGTCCGCTTTTCTAAGGAATCTTGTAGAACTATTGTTAGCAGATGTTGATCCTGTCCCCCTTGCACCAATCCCCTGGAAAGGTTTTGGATTCTCTGCATTAGGATTGCTTGGTGTCCAGTAATCCATAGCATCTGCGTAGCTGTTATAAACGTGAGAATTGGTACCATCACCCTGTAAATAGAATGCCCAGTCATCATACATCTTAGCTCCGAAACTGAAAGTTCCCTGAGCACTTACTGTGAAGTTTTTATAAGACATATTTAAGCCTACCCCTCCATATACTTTAGCGATACGAGATCCCTGGATCGCACGCTGCGCTTCTGCATAGTTGCTGGTAGTTTCTCCGTCTACACCGTTTTTATACCATAGCGGGTTACCATTGCTTGGATCTACTCCAGCCCATTTTCTCATGAACCAGCTGTTTACTGTTTCTCCTTCTCTTAAGATCGTAGTACCTGTGATTACGTCTTTTCCTCCATATATGCTAGTAACTTCATTCTTTAAGAAAGAAAGGTTACCATCCATGCTTAATGCAAATCCTCCTTTAGTAACAGGACTTAAGATGTTAGCATTCGCTGTGAATTCGAAACCTTTGTTCACCAAGTCTCCTACATTATCAAAATAAGCTCCTAACCCCTGAGAAGTGGAAAGAGGAATATTATAGATCAGGTTTTTCGTTTTCTTGTTGAAGTATTCAGCAGTAATCGTTAAATTATTTTTGAATAAGCTGAAATCAACCCCTAAGTTGAAAGGATTTACGGTTTCCCACTGTAAACCAGGGTTATCAAATCCTGCATAACTTGCTCCTGCTAAACCATTGTAGTTGATGGTATAAGAATACGTAGCATAAGGAGATACTGATACCCTGTTACCTACTTTACCGTAAGAAGCTCTTAGTCTTAAAGAGTTCAGGTAATCATTTTCTGGAATAATCATTTTAGCAATATCCAATCCAACCCCTGCAGACCAGAAGTTACCTGCTTTGCTGCCTGGCTGAAGATAAGATACAGCATCTCTTCTTCCGGATAAGTCAATATTTAAGTATCCTTTGTAGTTGTATCCTAAAGTTGCTCCATAACCTGATCTTGAACTTTCAAGGTTATTTACCCCTGTGTGGTCAATTGGTACTACAAAGCTGGAAAGGTGCTCCAAAGTACTTAAAGCAACAGACTGTCCTGTAGCTGCTAAAGTTCTTGTGTTAGACTGATATGCCTCCTGGAATAAACTTGCATTGAATTTATGGTCATCAGATAAAGAGAATGCATAGCTCAATACGTTGGATACGTTGAAGTTGAAATAACGGTTCGTTCCTGAAGTCATACGACCATTGGTGCTGTACCCATCACCATATACAGGAGATAGATATTCATCCTCTTCAGTTACCACATATTCAGGGGCAACATTTAATCTGTAGTTTAATCCTTTCAGAATGTTATAACCGATTCCTATGTTACCAAAGATACGGGTAGAGTTCGCTTTATTCGTGTTGTATTTTAAAATCGCAGCTGGGTTGAAAGTCCCAGCAATTGGTAGACCATTATAGGTTCCATCATCTACAGATCCTAAATAAATAGATCCGTCAGCATTATAAGCCGGCTCCAAAGGAGCAGTGAAATATTGGGCTAAAACCGGATTGGCGAAAGCACCACCGTTAGGCAATGTTCTGGTAGTAGTATTAGCAACCTGGATATCTGTATTGATTGTTAATCGATCTGTTGCTTTGTATTCTAACTTAGTAGAAGCACTGAATCTTTTGAAATCAGAGTTTCTGTAGACACTTTCCTGCTCAAAGGTACCGAAAGAAGAATAGTATTTAAATCTATCACTTCCTCCTGATGCAGTAAAGTTCATATCCTGCTGGATAGCACTTCCTCTCTGAACGATGTTTCTCCAGTCTGTATTATTGTTTACGAAATCAGATCCCCATACATTATCTGTAAGATATTGAAGAGCTGCCGCTTCAGTCATATTATTTCTGTTAGCAAATGAAGCTGCTGCATACTGCTTAAACTGCTCTCCATTTAAAACTCCCGGCTGCTTGATTGCCGTCTGGTTTAAACCATAAGATGATGAAAAGTTAAATCTTGGCTTTCCAGACTTTCCTGATTTAGTAGTAATAAGAACTACCCCTGCTCCTGCATCAGCACCGTAGATCGCCGTAGAAACCGCATCTTTAAGTACTGTCATGGATTCAATATCATCAGGATTTAAACTGGATAGGATATTTCCGGTAGTGTTGTTCGAAGTAGGGTCTCCGGACATTACTCTTACTCCATCTATAATATAAATAGGGTTGTTATTCCCGTTGATAGAAGCCTGACCTCTAATACGAAGTGTTACAAATCCCCCCGGCTGACCTGAAGAAATACCTCCCTGAACACCCGCTACTCTTCCCATTAATGCAGCTTCAGGAGAAGCGATCGGAAGGTCATTAAGCTTATCTGCTTTTAACGTACCTACAGATCCTGTAATTTCTTTTACAGCCTTTTTCTGCCCGAACCCAACCATTACCACCTCTTCAATCTGAGTTGATTTAGTAGCTGTATCCTTTTTTGCTTGTTGCTGTGCAAAAGCAGCCTGTCCCATGAAGAACAATGCTCCAGCACTTAATACACGTAGTTTAACATTCATATTAACAAATTTTAATATATTTTAATGGGCAAATATGTTAATAAATATTAACACTTGCAAGTTTTTCAACAGTCTATGCAATACTTTTTTTTACATTTTAATATAAAAATTACGCTAAACAAATAGGATTTAACAATAATACTTAATTTTTATTTCATAAAATACAAATTTTTTACGTCTGTATTTTTTTTTAACGCATTATTGTTAATGCAAAAAATATTATTTAGAATTAATATAAATTATAAAAATATAATTCATCCTAAAAAAAAGACATTGATAAAAATGTGAATTCCACCTATTTATAAGATAAAATTTGGTTTTTATTTTAACTATCAAAACATACTATTCCTTGCTTTAGCTGATTAAAACGAGTTTAAAATCGATAAACAATTCAGCGGTAAGATTACCTACTTAGCGCAATACTTGCATTTTAATATCCTCAAATTATTTTCATAACTTACAAATTATCAATACAGGCAATTAAATAACTTACAACAAAATAAATTTCATTTTCTAACAAATATTACGTCATAAAAATGTGAATTAACAATAATTATAATTTCATTTTTTTTAAAAATAGAAAATTCAACTATTTTTTCGGCTACAAAAACAGAGAATACAAAGGGATAGACATAAAAAAAGCTGCCTCAAATGAGACAGCTTTCATTTATATGAAATCTATTATTTCAATTTTTTCTTAACAGCTACTTCTTCGTAGACTTCAAGAATATCTCCAGTTTCAATATCATTGTACCCTTTCAGGTTCAGACCACATTCGTAACCTTTTGTTACTTCCTTCACATCATCTTTGAAACGTTTTAAGCTTTCAAGTTCACCATCGAATTTAACGATACCGTCTCTCAACAAACGTACTTTCGACTGTCTTGTAACTTTTCCGGTAAGAACCATACATCCTGCAATAGTTCCTACTTTAGAAATCTTAAATACCTCACGGATCTCAACATTACCAATTACCTGCTCCTGAATTTCCGGAGAAAGCATTCCTTCCATTGCTTCTTTTACTTCATCAATTGCTTTATAGATTACAGAATAGGTTCTGATTTCAATTTCCTCACGGTCTGCAAGTTCTTTTGCGTTTGCACCAGCTCTTACGTTGAATCCAATGATAATGGCATCTGATGCTGCCGCTAAGTTGATATCAGATTCAGTGATCTGTCCTACCCCTGAGTGAAGAATTTTCACGCTGATTTCCTCTGTTGACAATCTTTGTAACTGATCAGAAAGTGCTTCCACAGAACCATCCACATCACCTTTAAGGATAATATTCAATTCTTTAAATTCTCCTAAAGCAATACGTCTGCCCAATTCTTCAAGCGTTGTATGTTTTTTCGTTCTGATAGAAAGTTCTCTCTGAAGCTGCTCTCTCTTATTGGCAATGGCTTTACCTTCACTTTCGTCTGCATATACACGGAATTTATCACCAGCTGTCGGCGCTCCGTCTAAACCTAAGATTGTTGCAGGAATTGAAGGACCTGCTTCCGCAAGATTTTTCCCTCTTTCATCAAGCAAAGCTTTTACTTTACCGTGATTTTTACCTGCCACTACGTAGTCTCCCACTCTTAATGTTCCGGTTTGCACCAACATGGTAGCAACATAACCTCTACCTTTATCAAGAGATGCTTCAATAACAACACCATTTGCTGCACGATCAGGATTCGCCTTTAATTCAAGCATTTCAGCCTGTAATAAAACTTTCTCCAATAATACGTCTACATTATTACCAAACTTAGCTGAAATCTCCTGCGCCTGAACATTTCCGCCCCATTCTTCCACTAAAACCGGAGGGTTTAGACCTGAAAGCTGTTGACGAATATTGTCTGGGTTTGCATTTGGCTTATCAACCTTGTTGATAGCAATAATCATCGGTACCTGTGCAGCCTGAGCGTGAGCAATAGCTTCTTTCGTCTGTGGCATTACGTCATCATCGGCAGCAATTACAATAATTGCAATATCTGTGATTTGCGCACCTCTTGCTCTCATTGCCGTAAAGGCTTCGTGACCAGGAGTATCTAAGAATGTAATTCTCTGACCGTTTTCCAATTTCACATTATAAGCACCGATGTGCTGCGTAATACCTCCGGATTCACCCGCAATTACGTTAGTTTTTCTAACATAATCCAGTAATGAAGTTTTACCGTGGTCAACGTGCCCCATTACAGTAACTACAGGAGCTCTTGATACTAAGCTCTCTTCAGTATCGATTTCATCTTCTGAATCTGTATCTTCAAGATCAGCGTCAGAGAATTCAATTTTATACCCGAATTCATCTGCTACCAATAATAAGGTATCGGCTTCCAATCTTTGATTCATGGTAACCATTACCCCTAGTGAGAAACATGCAGAGATTACTTCAGTAGGAGAGACATTCATCAAACTCGCCAGTTCACCTACTGTGATAAATTCTGTCACCTTAAGTGTTCTGTCTTGTGCTTCAAGCTCCTGCTGACGCTCATCCTGCTCTCTACGGAAGGTTCTTTTATCTTTTCTGTGTTTAGCAGATTTCGATTTACCACCTTTATTGGTCAATTTTTCAAGCGTTTCTTTGATCTGGTTTTTAACCTGCTCATCAGTAAGCTCTACAGGCATTACTCTTTGTCCAGGTCTGTTATTCTGACCACCTTTCTTGAATCCGCCACCACCTTGGCCTCCCGGACGATTGCCCTGGTTTCCGCCAAAACGGTTTCCACCCGGACCTCCCTGACCTTGAGGACGGTTGCCTTGGCCTCCCTGCCCCTGACGGTTTCCGCCCGGACCTCCTTGGCCTTGAGGACGGTTACCCTGCCCTCCCTGGTTGTTATTATTTCCTGAGTTTTGATTATTCCCCTGGCCTTGCTGATTATTCTGCCCACCTGGTTTCTCAATTCTCTTTCTTTTCTTTTTAGCTCCGGAGCCTGGTTTTGGTGCAAATTGAGTTAAGTCAATTTTTTCACCCACAATTTTAGGACCGTCTAATTTTTGGTAAACAGTCTCAATTTTTTGAGGTTCCTGAGACTCTGGCTCAGTTTTTTGAGGTTCTGCAGGCTTTACTTCAGCAACAGGTTCAGCCTGTTTAGGAGTTTCTTTTACTGGTTCTGCAGGTTTTTCCTCTTCTTTTTTCTCCTCCATTTTTGGTTTGTCTTTTTTCACTGGTCTGTTCCTGGATTCTATCTGAGACAAATCAATTTTATCCAGAACTTTAAATTCCTGCTTCTCAGGGGTTGCTTTCACTTCCGGTTCAGCTACAACTTCTTCTTTCTTTTCTTCAACTGGCGCTGGTGCCGGAGCTGCTGCTGGAATTTCAGGAGTTTCTTCCACTTCAGGTTTTGCAGAATCAAGATCTATTTTACCTAAAATTTTAGTTTCTGGTTTATTAGCTTTAGCTCTTATTACTTCAGGGGTTTTCTTTTCTTCAATTTCCAGTTTTTCTTCCGGAACTTTAGTTATTACCACCTCATGGGAAGCTTTACGCTGTTCACCGTCTTTGGCAAACTCAGCCTCCAATGCAGAATATGCCGCTTCTTCTAATTGAGCGTTAGGATTGCTTTCAACCTCGAAACCCCTTGATTGTAAAAACTCTACTAATCTGGACATCGAAATGTTGAATTCCTTAACCGCTTTATTTAATCTTATTTTTGGCATCTATATATTTACGTATTTTTTTAATTCTTAAAATTAAAGTATTTCCTTTTTACTGTTTTATTAAAATTTATTTAAAATCTTAATCTTCAAATTCTTCTCTCAGAATACGTTTTACCTCTTCAATTGTCTCCTCTTCAAGGTCAACCATATTTAAAAGACTCTCGGTATCTTTATCCAATACTGATTTCGCAGTAGTAAGACCTACTTTCTTAAATTCATCCAAAATCCACTGCTCGATATCGTCATTAAATTCTCTCAATTCAACGTCGTCATCCTCGCTGGACTCTCTGTATACATCAATTTCATAACCTGTCAACCAAGAAGCCAGTCTGATATTCTGTCCCTGCTTACCAATCACTTTAGAGATCTCTTCAACCGGAGTATATACTAATGCATAGTTCTGCTCCTCATTGATATCAATCTTATTGATCGTAACGTTTCCTAAAGCTCTTTTTACTAAGATCTCTGGATTTTTAGACCATTGAATAACATCGATGTTTTCATTTCTCAACTCTCTTACAACGCCATGAATTCTGGATCCTTTAACACCCACACAAGCACCAACAGGGTCAATTCTGTCGTCATAAGCATCTACTGCGATCTTCGCTTTTTCACCCGGAATTCTCACTACTTTTTTAAGCATGATGGTTCCGTCCTGAATTTCAGGAATTTCCAGCTCTAATAATTTCTCCAGGAATTTAGGAGCGGTTCTGGAAATAATGATCTGCGGCTTAGATCCTTTAAAATCTACTGTTTCTACAATAGCTCTGATATTTTCTCCTTTTTTAAAGAAATCGGATGGGATCTGGTTTTCTTTTGGCAAAATGAATTCATTCCCCTCATCATCCAATAAGATCACATGTTTGTGACGGATGTGGTGGATCTCTCCTACAACAATTTCCCCGATTTTATCTCTAAACTGCTCATAAAGCATGGCATTGTTATGCTCCTGAAGTTTTGTAGCTAAAATCTGCTTAAGGGTAAGGATATTTCTTCTTCCTAACTGAGCAACAGGAATCTCCATGGTAAAATCTTCACCTACTTCAAAGGTAGGATCGATTTTCTTTGCTTCAGAGATTTCAATTTCAAGATCATCGTCTTCAGACATTTCGTCTTCTACGATGGTTTTATTTAAAAATATCTGAAAATCTCCTTTATCCGGGTTTACAATTACATCAAAGTGATCATCTGAATCAAATCTCTTTCTCAAAAGAGTTTTCAGTGAATCTTCAATAATTGCCATAAGATCAATCTTACTGATCCCTTTTTCGTCTTTAAAATCACCAAAGGATTCAATCAACGCTATATTATCCATCTATTCTTTTTTCTTTTAAAATTTAATTACTACTAATGCTTTCTTTATCTCAGAGTAAGGAATTTCTTTTTCCTCCTCTACATCCACTTTCCCTTTTCCGATATCTTTCGGCTTTCGGTAGCGTAAAATAAGGGTGATTTTATCATCATCCACTTTGGCAAGTTCGCCTTCAATTTTGGAAGAATCTGCTAAAAGCACTTCAATTTCTCTTCCTATATTTTTCTTAAACTGTCTTGGAGCAGACAGTGGTTCACTTAATCCCGCAGACATCACCTGAAGACTAAAGTCATGCTCTTCACGATCCATATTGAATTCTACTGCACGGCTTGCATCAAGACAGTCCTGCAGGGTAACTCCATTGTCTCCATCTAAAATCACAGTAATATCATCCCCTGCAGAAATCTTTAAATCAATAAGAAATAAATCTTTTCTGGTTTCGAGGAATTCATTTAATAATTCTTCAATTCTTTTTCTAAACTCCATATTATTGATCTGATTTACCCGTACGAAAAAAGGCTTTCTTCCGAAGCCTTCCCATTTTTTTCCGTAAATCCAGTGCAAATATACGTATTTTTTTCTATAAATACAAAATGAACTTATTATCAAGCAAATAACACAAAAATTTTATTACAGGAAATTAAGAAAGCGGATGAAGGTATTTTTATTACTTTTGTGACAGAATTTTTAAAAACATACATTTTGAATATAACGATTGTAGGAACGGGTTATGTTGGGCTGGTTACAGGAACTACCCTGGCAGAACTCGGCAATTCAGTATACTGTGTTGATATTGATGAAAAAAAAGTAGAAGGTATGAAAAACGGCATTGTTCCCATCTATGAGCCGAACCTTGAAGAAATGTTCTTAAGGAACATACAGTCTGAAAGGTTGTTTTTCACCACCAATCTCAAAGAAGCTTTAGACAAAAGCGAAGTTGTTTATCTGGCATTGCCTACCCCTCCGGGAGAAGACGGTTCCGCAGATCTTTCCTATGTACTTCATGTTGCGAACAACATTGGAGAGTTGATGACAGAATATAAAGTAATTGTTAATAAAAGTACCGTTCCTGTTGGAACTGCCGATAGAGTAAGAGAAGTAATTTCCTCAAAAACCAACATTCCTTTTGATGTAGTTTCCAATCCCGAATTTTTAAGGGAAGGTTTTGCGGTAGAAGACTCTATGAACCCATCAAGGGTCGTTGTAGGAGCAAGCTCTGACAGAGCGAAAGACATCATGTCTAAAATCTATCAGCCATTTACCAATACGGGAATCCCGATCATCTTTATGGATGAAAAATCATCGGAACTGACAAAATATGCATCCAATTCATTCCTCGCAGTAAAAATTACGTTTATGAATGAGATTGCTAACTATTGTGAAAAAGTAGGAGCAGATGTGGACAAAGTAAGACTGGGAATGGGAAGTGACGACAGAATCGGACATCGGTTTTTATTCCCGGGAATCGGATATGGCGGCAGCTGCTTTCCTAAAGATGTGAAAGCGCTGATTAAATCCGGAAAGCAAGAAGATTTTAATTTCCAGATTCTGGAAGCGACAGAAAACGTCAATACTTCACAGAAAGTTATTCTGGTTTCAGAAATTGAAAAATATTTCGGAGGAGATATTAAAGGTAAAAAGATTGCCATGTGGGGGTTAGCCTTCAAAGCCAATACAGACGACATCAGAGAAGCATCATCTTTAGACAATATTGCTCTTCTGCTGGAGAAAGGCGCGGAAATTGTAGCTTACGATGCTGTAGCTGAAAATAACGTTCAGAAACTTCTAGGCAGCAGCATTCAATATGCAAAAGGAATGTATGATGCCTTGGAGGGCTCTGATGCTTTATTCATCGCCACTGAATGGCCGGAATTCAAAAATCCTAATTTTGAGCTCATGGCTAAAAAAATGAAAAATAAAGTTATTTTTGACGGAAGAAATATGTACCCGCTGGAAGTTCCGGAACAAAATGGGTTTTATTATAAAAGTATAGGAAGAAAGACCATAGAAAATAAATAGATGAAAAATATAATCATTACAGGAGGTGCCGGATTTATCGGCTCCCATGTCGTAAGAGAATTTGTAAAAAACAACCCGGATACTACAATCATCAATCTTGATGCACTTACCTATGCCGGAAATCTGGAAAATCTGAAGGACATAGAAAATGAGCCTAATTATGTTTTCGAAAAGGCTGATATTACCAAGCCTGAAGAATTAAGAAAAGTATTTGAAAAATACAATCCGGATGCTGTTGTCCATTTAGCTGCCGAGAGCCATGTAGACAGAAGCATTACAGATCCTATGGCCTTCATCAACACCAACGTGAACGGCACAGCCAATCTTCTGAATCTGTGTAAAGAATTCTGGACACTGAATCCTGATCACACCCATGGAAGATTCCCGGATGAAAAAAGAACCAATCTATTCTATCATGTTTCTACAGATGAAGTATACGGAAGTTTAGGAGAGACAGGATTCTTCTTAGAAACCACTTCTTATGATCCGCAATCTCCGTATTCAGCATCAAAAGCAGCTTCAGATCATTTGGTAAGAGCCTACGGAAACACGTACGGAATGCCGTTCATCGTTTCCAACTGCTCCAATAACTATGGTCCGAATCATTTTCCTGAAAAACTGATTCCTCTTTGTATTTCCAATATCATTAATGAAAGACCTTTACCTATTTACGGTGACGGCAAATATACAAGAGACTGGCTGTTTGTGATTGATCACGCCAAAGCCATCCACCAGATCTTCAATGAAGCCAAAACGGGAGAAACCTATAATATCGGAGGCTTCAACGAATGGCAGAATATTGATCTTGTAAAGGAACTGATTAAACAGATGGATGCTAAATTAGGAAAGCCTGAGGGGCACTCTGAGAAACTGATTACTTTTGTAAAAGACAGACCGGGACATGATAAACGTTACGCTATTGACGCCACCAAACTTAACAAGGACCTAGGATGGAAACCTTCCGTAACTTTTGAAGAAGGACTGGGTAAAACCATCGACTGGTATCTTGAAAATAAAGAATGGCTTGAAAACGTAACCAGCGGTGACTACCAGAAGTATTACGAAAATCAATATAACTAGAACATCACAAAACACGCTCTGCTATGCCCGTTCTGTTATTTTTCTGAATTTAACGGACAATGTAGCGGACAACTTACAAAATAAAAGATGAAAGGAATCATATTAGCCGGAGGCTCCGGAACCAGACTTTACCCTCTTACGATTGCCGTGAGCAAGCAGCTGATGCCTGTTTATGACAAACCTATGATCTATTACCCGCTTTCCACCTTATTATTAGCAGGAATCAAAGATATCCTGATTATCACCACACCACATGATCAGCCGGGGTTTATTAAACTATTAGGTGATGGCTCCCAGATCGGGTGTAATATAGAATATGTGGTACAACCAAGCCCGGACGGACTTGCACAGGCTTTCATTCTGGGTGAGCAGTTTATAGGAAATGACTCTGCCGCATTGGTACTGGGGGATAATATATTTTACGGCTCGGAAATGGGAACATTACTGAAGAACAAAACCAATCCTGACGGAGGAGTAGTCTTCGCTTATCACGTTTCTGATCCTGAAAGATATGGTGTTGTAGAGTTTGACGCTGACTTAAAAGCAGTTTCTATTGAAGAAAAGCCTTTACAGCCTAAATCAAACTATGCCGTTCCCGGACTTTATTTCTATGATAACGAAGTGGTGGAAATCGCAAAGAACATTCAACCTTCTGCAAGAGGAGAGCTGGAGATCACCGACGTTAATAACGTATATTTAAGCAAAGGAAAACTTGAAGTAGGTGTCCTTGACAGAGGAACTGCCTGGCTGGATACCGGAACTTTTGACTCTCTTCATGATGCTTCCGAATTCGTAAGCGTTATTGAAAAAAGACAGGGTTTCAAAATTGGATGTATAGAGGAAATTGCTTTCAGAAATAAATTCATCAATGAAGAAAAGCTTCTTGAAACCGCAACAAAATATGGTAAAAGCGGTTACGGTGAATACCTGAAGCAGCTGATCAAAAAATAAACGTACAATCTTATAAAATTTACAAACTATTGGCCTTATGGCCAATAGTTTTTTGCTCATAACAACAAATATCAATATATTAGTTGTTATTTTTGGTTTTATGTGAATAATTATTCATCAATATAAAAAACCGAATAAGAATTAAATATTTTACATTTGCAAAAATTTACACAAATGAACGAACCACAGCAAAAGTGGACAGAAACGATTGAAGCTGAGCATTCTTTATTCGACCTTAAGCTTAAAGAGGTCTGGAGGTACAAGGATCTTGTTTATATGTTTGTTAAAAGAGATTTTGTCTCCAGCTTCAAGCAGACTATTCTGGGCCCTATCTGGTTTTTTATCAATCCCATTTTAACAACTATTGTTTATCTTGTCATTTTCGGCAGAATAGCCAAACTTCCCACAGACGGTGCTCCACCACTTCTTTTTTATCTGGCAGGAGTTACACTCTGGAACTATTTTTCAGGATCATTGCTTGCAACTTCCTATACTTTTTCGGGAAACTCCGGAATCTTTGGTAAGGTGTATTTCCCCCGGCTGGTTACACCGCTTTCTATTGTTATTTCCAATCTGATGCGGTTCGGAGTTCAGTTCCTTTTATTCATTACCGTTTGGGCTTATTACTGGTCTCAGGGAAAAGTACATCCTAACATCTGGGTTCTTGCCACACCATTTCTCATAATTCTTATGGCACTTTTCTCACTAGGCGCAGGAATGATTTTTTCCTCGCTTACAACGAAATACAAGGACCTCAGTATGCTGCTTGGCTTTGGAGTAAGCTTATATATGTACGCTACTCCTGTAATATATCCGGTATCTTCGCTTCAGGGTATATTCAGAAAATTAACTTATTACAATCCTTTAACAGGTATTTTTGAATGCTTTAAATACGCATGGCTCGGCGTGGGAGATTTCTCTCCAGTAATGCTGGGAATCAGTACAGGTATCATTCTTATCCTTCTGATGATAGGAATCGTGGTCTTCAACAGGGTTGAAAAAACGTTTATGGATACTGTATAATTTTTTTAACTTTTTAAATTAATAAGACTATGCTGGCTTTAAAAGCAGAAAATATATCAAAACAATACCGTCTCGGGCAGGTGGGTACAGGAACGCTTTCCCATGATCTGAACAGGTTCTGGCACAAAATGAGAGGAAAAGAAGATCCTTATCTGAAAATTGGTGAAGCGAATGACAGGACTACTAAAGGAGAATCTGAATACGTTTGGTCCCTTCGTGATATCAATTTTGAAATTGAACAGGGAGATGCCGTAGGAATTATCGGGAGAAACGGTGCCGGAAAATCAACTTTACTGAAAGTTTTGAGTAAGGTAACCAAACCAACCACTGGAAAAATTTACACCCAAGGTAGGATTGCTTCTCTTTTAGAAGTAGGAACGGGATTCCATCCTGAGATGACAGGTCGTGAAAATGTTTTCCTGAACGGTGCCATTTTAGGAATGACCCGTAAAGAAATCAAACGGAAATTTGATGAGATTGTTGACTTCTCCGGGGTTGAAAGGTATATAGATACTCCGGTGAAAAGATATTCATCCGGAATGTATGTACGTCTTGCATTTGCTGTTGCTGCCCATCTGGAATCTGAGATCCTTATCGTAGATGAAGTACTGGCTGTAGGAGATGCGGAGTTTCAAAAGAAATGTCTGGCGAAAATGTCAGATGTAACCAAAGATCAGGGTAGAACTATTTTATTCGTAAGCCACAATATGACGGCTGTACGTTCCTTATGTAACCAGGGAATTGTAATGTCCAACGGAAACATCATTTATAACGGCCCTACAGAAAAAGCACTGAGCGTATATAACGGTGATAAGCAGGTTTTTGGCAACAGTGTAATCCTTGGTGACAATAAAGATTTCAACAATAACCTTTTTGAACTTAAAAGCATTTCTTTGGTTGATGAAAATTTACAGTCTAAAGAAACAGATTTCATCGAAGACCAGAAGTTTAATCTGCTTACCGATATTACCATAAAAGATACGGCCAATGATTATCACATTTCGTATGTAGTTAAAAACTTCAACAACGATATTCTTTTTACCATGACCAATGCCGGAAAAGCAAAGTTGCAGCCCGGTAACAACAAACTGGTATGTGATATTCCCAAAGATTTTTTTAATGTAGGAGAATACGTACTGAGCTTATATATCATCAGAAACGTCCATGAGAGTGTACTTCATGAAGAAGATATTCTGACGTTCAGAATTGCGGAGAAAGGAAAAGAGTTAGGAGAATGGCTGGGAATAGAACCGGGATTCATCAAAACAAATTTCGCATGGGAGCGGTTTTAAAAAAGCTGACGCCTTACATACAAAGCAATGAATCCCTTTCAAATATTGTCAGGAAAACCCTTTACAATTATTTTTATAAACCTTACTCACAAATCTTAAAGATAAAGGATATAGAAAACTGTAGAGAAAATATTCTTGAAAAAATTTCAGCCCCGGGTATTTTTAAATGCAATCTTCCCAAGCGTTTGAATATCAAGGAAAGTTATGTTGAGAATACGGTTCCCGGGATTTCGGTTTACCAGTTTGAGAACGCTTATGTAGACATCAATTCTTCTGCATTTTGGATCAAAAATAATCTGGTTGTTTACAGAAGCTCCGGAGAAAGACTCAATGAAGGCTTTGTAACTGTTCATAACAGCAAAGATGCCAAGGTAATCAGAAAAAATACTGAACAGCTTGATGAAGGCTTCTTTCTTGGCGGAAACGGATCCTGGAACTGGTTTCATTTCCTGATTGAAATAATGCCGAAACTGCTTTTGTTTAACAAAAAATATACCCGGACTATTTTCGTTCATGAAATTGTAAAGCAAACTCCCGGCATGCAGTCTGTCCTGAAAATCCTGGCAAAAGATAAATTTACCATTCAGTACTTAAGCCCGGAAAAAACTTATCATGTGAAAAAGCTGTATCATATCAATGATTTCAACCATGTACAGTTTAACCGCTTCGATGGAGAGATCAAAGCCGAAGGAACATTTTATAATAAAGAAATTACCCGAAGATTTTCAGATGAAATTCTGAATAATCTGAAAACAGAAGAGGGACTGCCGGACAGAATATTTTTATACAGAAAAAATACCCATCGTGTGGCAGCCAATCAGGATGAGATTTTAAATTATCTGAAAGATTTCGGATTTACAGCTGTCTGCCTGGAAGAAATACCTCTTGCACAGCAGGCCGGATATTTTAAAACCGCCAGATTTATCATCGGAATCTCCGGAGCAGCCTGGACCAATATGCTGTTCTGCAGAAATCAGCCGAAAGCCATATGCTTCGCCCCTGAAAATGCTGCTTCTTTCAGTGCTTTTTCAAGTCTGGGACATATATTTGAGGTAGATTTTTACACTCAGCTATATAATAACAACGGACTTCACTCTGATAGTAATTTTATAATTAACTTTGAGGAATTTAAAGAACTATTCAAATACATTAATGGAGAACAATAAACCACAGATCATAACTTTCGATAAAATAGGATCGTCACAGCTGGGCTACATTACTATAGCCGAGGCTCAGAAAAACATTCCTTTTGATATTCAGCGTGTATATTGGACCTACTTCACCCCTCATGATGTGACGCGCGGAGGGCATGCTCATAAGGAGCTTCAGCAGGTTATATTTGCTGTTTCCGGAATTATTACCTTTAATACGGAAGATAAGGACGGGAATAAAGAAACATTTGTTCTGGACCATCCTACCAAAGGTTTGTATATCCCAAAACTGGTATGGAGAGATATTCAGTTTTCCCATAATGCGGTATTGCTTTGCCTTGCCTCAGAAATCTATGACGAAGAAGATTATTTCAGAGATTATGAAAGCTTCAAAGAAACAGTTGGTAAAAACCTATAAAAATTCATTAAAATGATCATTGAATATAAAGGAATTAAACTGAGACTCGTTGATGCGGACGATGCTGAATTCATCGTTTCCATCAGGAATAATGAGAAAAAATCGAGGTTTATTTCAAAAACATCTCCGGATGTAGAAGCACAGAAACAGTGGATTTTAAACTATAAAGTGCGTGAACAGGAACAAAAGGAATACTATTTTATAGCCTATGACGAAAACAATGAAGATTTCGCAACTTACAGAGTTTATAAAATAGAATCCGGGCTGCCGGAAATAGGAAGTTGGGTTTCAAAACCGGATTACGCCAACATCAAAAACTCAATAAAAGTAGACATGGCTGTGAAAGACTATGTTCTGAATGAACTGAAATTTGATACCGTCCAGTTTGAAGTAAGAAAACAGAATACTTCCGTCAACAGCTACCATAGGCTTTTCAAACCCGAACTGGTAAAAACTGATGAGGAAAACAATTACTATCTGCTGAGCAGGGATACATTTAATTCCGTACTGCCGGATATTCTTAAAAAATTTAAAATTTAATCATATGTCAATTAACGAATTCATTGAAAAATTTCAGTCTCAGCTGGAAAATACAGACGTAACGATCACCCCTGAAACAGAATACAGTAAAGAAAGCTACTGGGATTCCCTTACGGCAATGGTCATCAAAGTAATGATTGAAGACGAATACGGTGTTGATATGGAGCCTGAGCAAATCACCGCTTTAAATACTATAAACGCTTTGTATTCATTTGTTTCTGAGAAAAAACAATAAATACTGAACAATGGCCTTTATCAAACATATTTCAACATACATTCCGGGTACTGTTATTTCCAATGAAGAGATTTCAGCTAAATTTCCGGACTGGGAAAGCGATAAGATTCTTGAAAAAATAGGAATCAGAAACAGGAATATTACCGGTGATGACGAATATACTTCCGACATCGCAGTGAAAGCCCTCAACAAACTTGTTGAAGAATACAGCATTGATAAATCTGAGATTGATTATCTTATCGTCTGTACACAAAGTCCTGATTACTTCCTGCCTGCCACTGCCTGTCTCGTTCAGTCCCAGGCCGGCCTGAATACAAGCTGTGGAGCGATTGACATCAACCAGGGATGTTCCGGGTATATTTACGGATTATCTCTTGCCAACGCACTTGTTGATGCCAAAATGATGAAGAATGTGGTTTTAATAACAGCAGAAACCTATTCAAAGCACATCCATGAAGATGATAAAGGAAACATCAGCCTTTTCGGTGATGCCGCTACAGCAACCCTGATCTCGGAAAACGGAGATTTTGAAATTCTGAAATTCTCGGTAGGAACTGACGGAGAAGGCGCCAAAAACCTCATCGTTAAAAACGGTGCCGTAAGAAATAAGAAAACAGAGGATAAAGAGGATAAAGACAATTATCTTCACATGAACGGTCCGAAAATTTTCGACTTCACTTCAAAAGCCATTCCGGGCCTTGTCAAAGAAAACCTGGAAAAAAACGGATTTGAAAAGAGTGATATTGATACCTTCATCTTCCATCAGGCTAATACATTCATGCTTGATTTCCTGAGAAAAAGAATTAACATTCCTCAGGAAAATTTCGTGATCGATATGCTTGACTACGGAAATACCGTATCATCAACAATTCCCATTGCCTTTAAAAATTCAATGACTGCAAGAGATTTAAAAAACATCATGTTGGTAGGCTTTGGAGTAGGTTATTCATGGGGCGCAGTGTGTTTAAGAAAAAAATAATGAGCATAACTTCCCTGTTCAGGGGTTATCATTAAAAAAAATAATACTATGGTAAAATTTCTTGATCTTCAGAAGATCAATTTACGGTATCAGGAAGAAATAGAGAACAAATTACTGGAAGTTTTCCGAAGCGGCTGGTATTTACTAGGCGGTGAACTTAAAAACTTCGAAACCAATTTAGCCAACTACATCGGGGCAAAATATGCCGTAGGGGTAGCCAACGGACTGGATGCCCTGCGTCTTATCTTCCGCGGATATATTGAAATGGGCATTATGAAAGCCGGTGACGAAGTTCTTGTTCCTGCCAATACGTATATCGCTTCTGTACTGGCTTTATCAGACAACGGGCTGGTTCCTGTTTTCGTAGAACCGGATCCAGGCACTTACAATATCGACATTTCAAAGATCGAAGAAAAGATCACTCCAAAAACAAAAGCGATTCTTATCGTTCACCTTCAGGGGAGAATTGTTTTCTCTGAAGAACTTAAAAATATAGCCCAGAAATATGATCTGAAGATCGTAGAAGATAATGCACAGGCTATCGGAGCAGAATGGAACGGCATCAAATCGGGAAATCTTGGTGATGCTTCAGGTTTCAGCTTCTATCCTGGTAAAAACTTAGGAGCTTTGGGCGATGCAGGAGCGGTAACCACCAATGACAAAGAGCTGTATGAAGCCATCCGCGCATTGGCCAACTACGGTTCAAACGAAAAATATGTAAACATTTACAAAGGTTTGAATTCAAGGCTGGATGAGCTGCAGGCTGCCGTTCTGGATGTAAAACTGAAATACATCAGTCATGAAAACGATACCCGAAGAGAAGTAGCTAAAAGATTCATTTCGGAAATCAATAATCCGAAAATCATCCTTCCTGAAAACCCTGCCGACGAAAAAGAACACGTATGGCATGTTTTCGTGATCAGAACTGAAAAAAGAGATGAACTTCAGGCCCACCTTACGGAAAAAGGAATTCATACAATCATTCACTACCCTATTCCTCCACACAAGCAGGAAGCGTATAAAGAATATAATAATCTGTCCTTCCCTATTACCGAAAAAATGCACGAAGAAGTGCTGAGCCTTCCCATTTCTTCAGTATTGGAAGAGGAAGAGATTCAGGCGATCATTAAAGCAGTAAACGAGTTTTAATACATGGAGCAGCCGTTAGTAACCGTCGTTGTTATTTCCTATAATCATTCCATGTTTATCAGGGAAAATCTGGACAGCATTAAAAATCAAACCTACGGAAACATTCAGCTGATCGTAGGTGATGATGCTTCCCCCGATCATTCGGCGGCCGTTATTGATCAGTGGCTTCAGAAAAACAGCTATTCCGCTGAAAAGAATTTCCATACCCAAAATACAGGTCTGGCAGCCATGCTCAATGAATGTATCGCACTGGCGAAGGGGAAATACATCAAGCTTTTAGCAGCCGATGACTTTCTTCACCCCAATGCCATTGAGAAATGCGTTTCCAGACTTGAAAATCTGGGCGAAGAATACGGAATGGTTTTTACCAATACTCATACGATAGACAACGACAGCTCTATCATTCAGGATATTGCGGATTATGATGCTTTAGGAAATATTGATCCTCCTATTTTCAGAAAAGAACTTATAAGAGGGAACAGGATTGCTGCCCTCACGGTATTATTAAGAACCCATGCTTTAAGGGAAACCGGAAAATATGACACCAAATTTATTGTAGATGATTATTTCCGGTGGCTGAAAATCAGTGAAAAATATCTGATTGCCTACATTCCGGAAAAGCTTGCGTATTACCGGATGCACCCGGAAAATATTTCCAAAATAAAAGCAGAAAAGATTGAAATGGAAACTATTCTTCTGCAAATGATGTTTGATAAAGAAGGTCTGGTCAAAGATCGGATCAACGGATTTACCCAGAAATATTATTTTTCAGGGGTAAAGCTTCCTTCAGAATACATCAGTGCTTATCATCAGTATCCGTTTCGCATAAAAAGGCTGGACCTCGCTCTGAAAAACTGGCTTCCCGTTCCGCTGTACAAACTGTTAAATAAAATTGTTTAAAATGAATTCCAAAGTCTCCGTCATTGTTCCCTGCTACAACCAGGCCGTCTATCTGGACGAATGCCTGCAGTCGGTTCTTGACCAGACCCATCAGAACTGGGAATGCATTATTGTGAATGACGGTTCTACAGATCATACGGAAACGGTGGCCAAAAAATGGGCGGAAAAAGACAGTCGTTTTCAGTATGTATATAAAGAAAACGGTGGCTTATCCTCTGCCAGAAACACAGGTCTTGAAAAGGCTTCCGGAGACTATGTTCAGTTTCTGGATTCTGATGATACAATTCATAAGGGAAAATTTTCAAAAAGCCTTTCCACAGATAAAGAATATCCGCTGGCCGTAAGCCAGTTCACCATCTATAAAAACGGATTACATCTTTCCGGATACAACCGGGTTGAACAGGATTTTTTAACATTTGAAGGGATTGTATTCGGATGGGATCTGAAGTTCAGCATTCCAATCCACTGCGCTCTTGTTTCCAAGAAACTTCTGGAAGGGTTTTGGTTTGACACTTCACTAACAAGCTGTGAAGACTGGCTGATGTGGATCCATATCACCAAAGACAACCCCGAAGTCCTTCTGGTAGATGAGCCTTTGGCCCATTACCGTAAAGAAGACAATAACAACAGCATGTCCTCTGATCTTTATAAAATTCTCCAACAGAGAATCAGAATATTTCCCATTCTGAAAAAATTGTACGGAGATGATCTTCACGACAGGCTGGTTTATCATATTATAGAAGTACGTTCTAAGCAGTACATTCAGCAGAGAAATGAATTCAATAAAGTGACAGGCGGACGGGCGGTATCCGGATACCTGGCTTTAAAAAAATATTATTACCGCCTTTTTCAAAAAAAGAACTGATTCCTAACACACAAATGACCTCATCCGTAGCCCTTTGCACCTACAATGGTGAAACCTATATTGCCGAACAACTGGACAGCATCCTGAGCCAGACTCTTCCGGTATCCGAGATCATCGTCTGTGACGACCAATCTTCAGATGGCACGGTAAAAATCCTGAAAAATTATTCAGAAAAACACCCGAACCTCATCAAAGTCTATGAAAATTCCGAAAACTTAGGCTATGTAGGCAATTTTGAAAAAGCAATGAGCCTGTGTACGGGTGACATTGTTTTCCTCTGTGATCAGGACGACCGCTGGTATCCTCATAAAAATGAATATATTACCCGGCTCTTTAAAAATGAGAAACAAATTAATATCATCTGTCATAATATTAAACTTTTCGGAGAACCGGTAAACAGTACTGACGAAATAACCTACTGGGATCTTGATACCAACGGACCAGATCAGTTTACCGGACCTCAAGACGTCATCAAAAGAATTTTATTTCAGGGAAATATATTCCCCGGAATGAGCATGGCCATCCGGAATACCTTTCTTAAAGAACATCTCCCGTTACAGAAAATAAATCCTGTAATTATCCACGACTATGAATTGCTGCTGCTGGCTGCCGATAAAAATTCGGTACAAACAGATACCGCTATTCTGGGAGAATACCGGATTCATCCCAAACAAAGCATTGGATTTAACACATTCTCCAAACTCAAGGCTTCCGAAAAACCTCCGATAACCAGAGAAGCGCTTTTTTCTGTATTCAGGCGAAATACTTTTGTAAAGGAAACAATTTCAAACCTTCAACTGAGTCCTTCACTGAAAGACGGATACAAAGAATACTGTCTTCAGTATTACAAAGATTATATGAAAAGCCTTTCCCCTTTGAAACGATTGATAGCCGGAATAAAAATGAAATACTATTTTCATATCTTTGATTACCTTAAATAAAACTGCCTGGCATCAGTGCCGTAAAAGATATGAAGTATTGTTCCCCGCACATAACACAATTAATGAAAATATTTAACCCATGATCATCGGTAATGGTATCATAGCAAATGCTGTAAGGCCTTATGACAGAGAAGATATTGTCTTTTTTGCCTCAGGCGTTTCTAATTCTCTGGAAACAAGAGCCTCAGAATTTGAAAGAGAGCTGTCTCTCCTGAGATCAGTTCACGAAGAAAACAAAGAAAAAAAGATCGTTTATTTTTCTACATTAAGCATTCACGACCAGTCGAAACAGAATAGCCCATATGTTCAGCATAAAAAAGTGACTGAAAATTATCTTATCAAAAATTCCGGTAATTTTCTGATCCTGAGAATAGGAAACATTGTAGGAAAAGGTGGCAACCCAAATACCCTTTTTAATTTCCTGAAAAAACAGATCGCTGACGGCCATGATTTTGCCATGCATCTTAAGGCGAGAAGGCTGTTGCTTGACATTGATGACATTTCGGGATTTCTGAGCAGGCATTGTCTGGATTTACACAATGAAATTATCAACCTTGCTTTCCCTTATTATTATGATCTTAAAGAGATTGTGAATGCTATAGAAAAGCAGACCGGGCAAGAAGCCAGTTATTCGGAAACTGATGAAGGAGATTTCTATCAGGTAGATTTCAATGAAAATATCAGTACATTTTTTACAGGAATAAGCCCCCAGGATTATCTGGAAACTTTAACCCGAAAGTATATTTAAAAATATCTCTTATTCACGTTATTATAAAACCGGACTGAACCTAAAATCCATATCTGAAAATGCTAAAGATCCACATCATTATTGTTACCTACAACGCCATGAAATGGGCAGAAAGGTGCTTTACCAGCCTCAGGAATTCTTCACTTCCCGTAAAATGTTTCGTTATAGACAACGGATCTTCAGACGGTACCCAGGAATATATCAGAACTCATTTTCCTGAAGTAGATTTTACACAGTCAGAAACCAACCTTGGATTCGGAAAGGCTAATAATATCGGTATTGAAAAAGCATACAAAGAAGGTGCAGATTTCTTTTACCTGATGAATCAGGATGCATGGCTGTACCGGGATACCATGGAAGAAATGATTGAGGTTTATAATGTCCATCCAGATCAGAGCAGCATAGGCATTATAAGCCCCATCCATATCGACGGCTCAGAAAAATATCTCGATATTTTTCTGGATCAGTACATTGCCAGCAACTATGAAAAAACAAGAATGATCTCTGATCTGTATTTTCAAACCCTGAAACCCTATTATGAAATCAGATTTGTGAATGCAGCCCACTGGCTGCTTCCCAGAAAAACAATAGAAACTGTAGGAGGTTTTAATCCTTATTTTTTCCATTATGGTGAAGATAATGAGTTTGTAAACCGTATTCATTTTCATCAGAAAAAAGTATTACTGATCCCGGGCAGCAAAGCCGTACATGACGGAGTACAGAAACTGGACAAAATAGATTATACAAAATTTGAAAATGTCAGGATTGAGATCAATGCTATGAATCCTAATCTTCCTGATGCTGTGCATCTCGAAAAAAAAGCGCTCAGACAGAGTATGATCAAGAATTTTATCCTTGGCAACATGGCCCAATATAAAACCTTATCTCAGAAGTATAAAAAAATCTCTTCCGATGAAAAGCAATTGATCAGTTTCAGAAATATGGTGGCCCAAAAAGGAGCTACTTTTCTTAATCTGTCGTAAATTAGCATACACATAAATGAAAGATTAATGATGAAAAACAACATAATATGTGCGGAATAGCAGGAATCATAAGCAGTAATGCCAGGAATTATCAGGAAGAGATCCGGAGAATGACCGACTCTATGATCCACCGCGGTCCCGACTCTTCACACTATGAATTTTATGATCACGCCGCTCTGGGGCACCGCAGGCTTTCCATTATCGACCTCTCTGACAATGGAAAACAGCCCATGTTCTCCAATACAAGAAATGAATGTATTGTTCTGAACGGTGAAATTTACGGCTACCAGGATCTTAAGAGAAAATATGCTGAATATCCTTATCACGGCGGTTCAGATACGGAGGTCATTCTGGCGATGTACCAGAGAAAACAGGAAAACCTCATCCACGATCTTCCGGGTATGTTTGCATTTGCACTCTGGGACGATCAGAAGCAGCAGCTCTTCTGTGCAAGAGACCGTTTTGGAGAAAAACCGTTTTATTACGCTATAGGAAATAATAATGAATTTATTTTTGCATCAGAGATCAAAGCGATTCTGGCTTCAGGATTAATAAGTCCTAAAGTAAGCAATGATGCACTCTCCCACTATCTTCAGTACGGCTATGTAAGTACGTATCAAAGTATTTATAGCAATATATTTACCCTTCCTCCTGCTCACCAGCTGATATGGAAAGATGGGAAAATTTCAGTCTCCCGTTATTACAGCATTCCGGCAAAAGACAGGACAATCAGTCTTTCCGATGCTAAAGATGAGTTTCTTTACCTGCTTAAAAATGCAGTAAAAAAGCAGCTTATTGCAGATGTGGAAGTAGGAAGCTTTCTAAGCGGAGGGCTGGATTCTTCATCTGTAGTCGCTTTAGTTGATGAATTTCTTCCCCGCCAGACAACCATTAGTTTCGGATATGATCATAAAGACAATGAACTGAAATATGCCAAAGAAATTGCCGATAAATACAATACCAATCATATAGAAGTTCATGAAAAGAAAGAAGATCTTGCAGCATCACTTTTAAAAATCTCTCCTTTTTTTGATGAACCTTTTGCCGATGCTTCATTCATTCCTCATTATGAAATCTGTAAATATGCCCGGGAAAAATTAACCGTCGTATTATCAGGAGATGTAGGTGATGAATTGTTCGGAGGCTATCATTTCTATACCGTTGAAAACAAATTAAGAAATCACTTCAGCTATAAAAATATTGTCGCACAGTTTGGTCTGAAACTGTATCAGAAGTTGAAAACAACCTCATATCTTACCCGGAAAAACATTGAATATTCATCCATCATGGATTTTCATTTGAATTCCGTAAGAAATGCCTTCAGTAAACAGGAGCGTAGCCTGCTGGGGATTACTTCTGATTATGTCCAGAACTTCAGTTTCACCCCTGATACAGATTCTCTGAATGATATTATGCGAGTGGATCTTGAAAATTATGTCCCTGCCAATATGCTGGTAAAATCAGACCGGATGGCTATGGCCAATTCACTGGAAGTACGTACTCCGTTCCTTGATCTGGATTTTGCAGAATTCTGTATTCAGCTTCCAGATCAGCTGAAGCTGGATGATACCAACGATAAAATCATTCTTCGTGAAGCAATGGGCTCCTATTGGACGGAAACCATCAGAAAACGACACAAGCAGGGCTTTGGATTAGGGGTGAAAAACTGGTTTGCAGAAGACAATCTGATGCAGCTTTCTGATGATCTGCTGAAAAATCCGAATCATAAAGTTTTCAGCTATATAGATTTTAAAGCAGTGCAGCAATTCCTGAATAAGGATGAAAAACACTGGAACATCTTACAGCTGGCACTTTGGGCAGATAATAACGCATCCATATTATAAGATAATGATTAAAGTTTCCGTTATCATACCCGTTTATAATGCAGCAGGGCTTTTAGAAAAAGCAGTAACCTCAGCCTTTCAGTTAGAAGAAGTAAAAGAAATTATCCTTATTGAAGACGGATCAACAGATGATTCTCTGAAGGTCTGTCGGAAACTGGCAGCTGAAAACTCCAGGATCAGGTTATTTCAGCATCCTGACGGAGAAAACAGAGGCGCCGCAGCCACCAGAAACCTCGGTATTGAAAAAGCATCTGAAGAATTTATTACTTTTCTGGATGCAGATGATTTTTATCTTCCCAACCGTTTTGATGCAGAAAAAGAAATTTTTAAAAGCTCCAATATTGAAGGGGTATTCGGAGCTATCGGCACAGAATATTTAACTGAGAAAGGAAAACAGGAATTTCAGTCTAAATTTCAAAACGTCTCACTGAGTACGGTAAATTATCCTGCAGAAGGAGAAGACGTCTTCCGGGGCCTTTTAAGGCTTTCACCTAAATTTTTCGGTACATCAATACCCCTGAATACACTGACTATAAAAAAGCAGTCTCTGGACCGCCACGGACTACGTTTTAATCCGGCTCTCCGCCTACATCAGGACACAGAATTTACCATCAGGCTTGCTTATCATTGCTATCTGAAAACAGGTATTATAGATCGGGCTATTGCTATGAGAGGCATTCATGACAACAACAGAATTACCAAAATCGTAAGGTATACCCCAGAATACAATCAACGGCAGCTATTGTACTGGAATTCTCTCTACAATTGGTCTTTATCCAAGAAGTTACCCAATGAATATAAAAAGAGAATTTATCTAATCTATAAATCATTTGATCTTGCTTTAAAACAAGGGATAAATAAATATGCCTGCATATTTCTGGAAGCCATGAAAAACCCTGAGATATTAAAGACTAGATATCGTTTTACCTATTATCGCCGATAAAATGAAAATATCAGTAATCATTCCTGTATACAATGCCGAAAAATATGTTTCCAAGGCTGTAGAATCAGCACTGCAGTTCGATGAGGTACAGGAAGTTATTCTTGTGGAAGACCGGTCTCCGGATAACGCACTGCTCGTATGCAGGGAACTTGCCGGGAAATATGAAAGAGTAAAGCTTTACCAGCATCCTGATCAAAGAAACCATGGAGCCGGAGCCAGCAGGAATCTGGGAATGAAAAAGGCTTCTTCTGATTTTATTGCATTTCTGGATGCTGACGACTATTTCCTTCCCAATCGTTTTGACGCAGAAAAAGAAATTTTTAAAGATCCTGAAATTGAAGGCGTTTTCAATGCCATAGGAACAGAATATCTCACGGAAAAAGGGAAAGAAGAATGCTTATCCAATATTAATGATCAGTATCTTTTGACGGTTAATTACCAAGCAGAAGAGAAGGAGGTCTTCAGAGGTCTTTTAGGGCTTACCCCAAGAAAATTCGGCTCATTTTTCACATTGGATGCTCTTACTGTAAAAAGATCTTCTATTGAATCTAAGAACCTGCGTTTCAATGAAAGTCTGCGTCTGCATCAGGATTCAGATTTTATTATTAAGCTGGCTTATCATTGTCATCTGAAATCCGGAACTATTGATCAGCCCGTAGCCATCAGGGGAATGCATGATGATAACAGAATCACCAAAATTGTAAAATATTCTCCTCAGTATAACCAGAGGCAGTTTCTTTTCTGGAACTCCCTTTTTCAATGGTCTGAAGCTGTGCGGCCGGATAAAGATGCGGCCCGGCATATTGAACTCCAGAAAAAAGCGTTTGAGTTATCAGAAAAAAAAGGACTATCTAAGATTTCCGGTGTTTTTATGGCCATTCTTAAAGATCCAAGAATATTGAAAACGAAATACAGATTTACATATACCCATTGATCTATGGCTCCCAGCAGTTTTCAATGAAGATAATGGTTATAAACCTCATGTTTATTAAAGATGCATCACTATTTCTCACTCTGTAAAATGATGGATATCCATTATTTTATCTCTAAAATAAATAATCTAATTTTGAATAATTGGTAAAAAACAGTATTAAGCTACTATAGCAGTCAAGATCAAGATGACTTCATTCTAAAGCATTTCATAAAAGTTAAAATAATATTTCATTAAATAGAGAATTTTAAGAATATTTTTAATTATTTTTAAGGAAGAAAAAAAAAGAATTACCAGCATCATATGTTAAAAATACTTATTCTGGTTGCAGTTGCGGTATTATTTATATTATTTTGTAAAAACATCTCTTTTATTCATCAAAGAATCTAATACCCGCCAATAAGAAAAATAAACACAAATCATTCAAATTTCCACAAAAGTAAATGAAGATCTCAGTAATCATTCCCGTTTATAATGCAGAAAAATTTGTGGCTTATGCCGTTGAATCGGCTCTGCAGTTCGAGGAAGTATATGAAATCATTCTGGTTGAAGACCAATCTCCGGATAATGCACTGGAAATATGCCGCGAACTTGAAAAAAAATATAACAGAGTAAAGCTTTACCAACATCCTGATCAGAAAAATCATGGTGCCGGCCCCAGCAGAAACCTAGGAATGACAAAAGCAACAGGGGATTTCATTGCTTTTCTGGACGCTGATGATTACTACCTTCCCAACAGATTTGATGCAGAAAAAGAACTTTTCACAGATCCTAAAGTAGAAGGGGTTTATGGAGCTCTTGGTGTACATTACTACTCAGAAAAGGCAAAAGAACAATATTATCAGCTATTCAGAGACAGACTGACTACAGTTTATAAAAAACACAGTCCTGATGAAGTTTTTCTGGGCCAGATCCATATGCTGGGCAGTTTTGGGCTTTTCAGCATAGATACCCTTACCATTCGGCGGGACTCTTTAATGAAAAAAATGGATACGCTCTTTAAACCAGTCCTAAGGCTTCACGAAGATACTGAATTCCTCTTTAGATTATCCTACTATCTTGACCTTTATCCCGGTATTCTGGATAAGGCTGTTGCCATGAGAGGAGTACATGAAGATAACAGAATCACTAAAGTGGATACTGGCATAATAGATCCTGCCATTTCAAGAGCACTTCTTTGGAATGAGGTGAGCCGGTGGTCTCAAAGTGAAGATACCATTCCTGACCATGTAAAGCTTCACATTAAAAGAATGCAGCGGAGTTTTAAAATTGCCAACGCTCCCAGAACGCACAAGTGGGGAATGGTTATAAAATACCTGTTTACAGATTTCAGGAGTATACAATCCGGATTATACAACATCAACTTCAAACATTCTCTATTTTCATAATATAAATAACCTCAGGGTTCGGGATAAGAATTTTTGATTTATAGAGCTTGGAAGCTGGGAGACGAAAGAGGGAGGTTCTGAAGGTCATCAATAATGAATTGTCATCTTTTTTAGCTAATCTGATTTTATAGAGGCTTTCAGTATCTATAGCTAAAAGTAATTTCCAGCCTCCTTCTTCCATCTTCCAACCTTTTATATTTAAACTCATTAACCCTAATTCAGGTTAAATAGTATTCTATAGCAAAATATAAAATAAAGACCCTATATAATCTTCTCTACTTTATTATATTTGCTGTTGGAAAACTAACACAAAATGAAAATCTCGGTCATTATCCCTGTTTACAATGCGGAAAGGTTTATAACCCAAGCCGTAGAATCTGTACTTCCGCTTGATGAAGTACATGAGATTATTCTTGTTGAGGATAAATCTCCCGACAATGTGCTCCCGATATGTATACAGCTTGCCGATAAATATGAGAAAGTAAAATTATTCCAGCATCCGGATAAGGGTAACCACGGAGCCGGCCCCAGCAGAAATCTGGGTATAGAGAAGTCCACCGGAGACTTTATTGCATTTCTGGATGCCGATGATTATTACCTTTCTAACCGATTCGAAGCTGAAAAAGAACTTTTTAAAAATCCCGAAGTAGAAGGAGTTTACGGCGCTCTTGGTGTACAGTATTATTCTGAAAAAGCAAAAGAACAGTATTACAATCTGTATAAGGATAAATTAACAACTGTTTATGAAAAGCACAATCCGAAAGATGTTTTCCCGGGCCAGCTTCATATGCGTGGGAGTTTTGGTTTATTCAGTATTGATACATTGACTATCCGAAAAGAGTCGTTAATGAAAAAAATGAATCCGCTGTTCAAAACCACTTTAAGACTTCACCAGGATTCGGAATTTTTGTTCCGTCTGTCTTTTTACCTTGATCTTTATCCAGGTATTTTAGATAAAGCGGTGGCGATAAGAGGAGTTCATGAAGATAACAGGATCACAAAAGTGGAAGCGAAAGCAGTAAAACCCGCCAAAACCAAAGTATTGCTGTGGAAAGAAGTTAATGACTGGGCCTCAGCTGAGGATAATATTCCCGCTCCTGTAAAACTTCATATCAGAAGAATGCACCGGAGTTTTCAGATCGCAGATGCACCTGTTTTCAAAAAGTGGGGAATGATCTTACAATATCTTATTACAGATTATCCAAGTATTCGTTCCGGGCTGTATAATATTAATTTCAGAAAATATCTGCTTTAATTTTTACGGTCTGACCGGATAGAATCTCCAATACGGGCACTAAGATTTTTACCGGAATCCCGGTACATATGGTTTCCGTCTGTATATTGGAACTCATTATACTGACCCGCAAAATTATAATATTTCAAATGATGTTTCTGTGAAATCTCTTTCATAACATCATTAAATACCGAGAACTTTTCATTTTCTATCTCCGTAATATTTTTAGAGGTAGGAATACGTACCAGATAAACTGTTCCTTTGTCTTTAAGGTAATTGATGATATCATTCAAAGCCTTTAACCGTTCATCCGAAAGATTATAATTCTCCATCATATCCCTGTATTCCTTTGTTTTCAACGCTGTTCGTGCGGCTACAGAATCTTTGTTCATATTAACATCTACTTCCATCCAGCCGTCCTTATGCAGGAAAGTATTGGATCTGCCAGCCTCTTCACGGTCTGTATAAATTTTAAACCAGCTTTTGGTATAATTTCTCAACAGGTATTCATAATTGGGCGACATATCATAAAAATACATATTCTTAAGTGGCGATTTTTCTTCAGGAAAATCTTCTTTTTTCTTAACAATATGATTCAGGGAAAGATTCCACGGGTTTACGGTAAGAATAAAAATTCCGTTCTTCGTAGCAGGATTAAGTTTTCTTTTTAAGGCTTTTAAATAAATCTGGCCGTATGGTGAATAGACAATATTAAGGGAAAAATTGTCAAAAGGAACAGCTAGTTTTTCTTTCAAAACCGATGGAACAATTCCTTGTGCTCCTCTGGAATCCCCCAAAATGATATTCTGTGGTTTTTCAACTGCGAAGTGCATATAATCATCATCCGTATTTCCATCTGCATAAGATCCAAGTACTGCAAATACAATAAGTACAACAGCAAAATAAGGTGCTATTTTAAATAAAAACTTCTTCATGCTAAAACTGAAAATAAATGAATTCATTATTCCCGAAGTTGGCGTAACGAAGAATAATATAAATAACTGCAAGATAAAAAATCCGCCTCACCCAAGGCATATATCTTTTGATCTCCAGCCCATGAAACTGCTCTCTGTTGATCCATTCCACAATCATCATAAAGCCGATCAGTCCAAATACTTTCACAGGCAAATTATGGGGCACAGAATAGAGCTCAACACTGCATATTCTTAAAATATAATGATAAGCCTGAGAAACAGATTCTGCCCTGAAAAATATCCACGCAATACAAGTGACTGAAAACGTAATTAAGATCTGAAAAATTTCTTTTACAGATGGCAAAAGTCTTCCCTGGGCCGCTACCTCAAGATTCTGACGGTTTTTATTCATGATCAGTAAAGGCATAAAATATAGCGCATTGAGCCCTCCCCATATAATAAAAGTCCAGTTAGCTCCATGCCAGAATCCTGAGACCAGGAAAATAATAAATGTATTTCTGATCTTCATAGGCAGCCCTCCTTTACTTCCTCCTAAAGGAATATAAAGATAATCCCTGAACCACGAAGAAAGCGAAATATGCCACCTTCTCCAGAATTCTGCAATATCTCTTGAAAAGTAGGGAAATGAAAAGTTTTTAAGTAATTCGATACCAAATAATCTTGAAACCCCTAATGCAATATCAGAGTATCCCGAAAAGTCTCCATAAATCTGGAAGGCAAATAATACAGCTCCTATGGCAAGATTCACGGGAGTTTCCGTCTGATAATTATTGAAAATCTCATTAACCAGAGGCGCACAATTATCTGCAATAACCATTTTCTTGAAAAATCCCCAAAGAATCTGGCGCATTCCGTCTACTGCCTGTTCATAATTGAAAACTCTTTTTCTTTGAATTTGGGGAAGAAGATGCGTTGCCCTTTCTATAGGCCCCGCAACAAGAAGGGGGAAATAGCTGACAAAAACAGCATAATCTGTAAAGTTCCGCTCCGCTTTTATTCTTTTTTTATAAACATCTATGACATAGGAAAGCCCATGGAAAGTATAAAAAGAAATTCCTACCGGAAGTATGATATTGATAAGCCAGACATTCACAGTGAATCCAAAGCTGCTTAAAAGATCAGCAAAGCTTTCAACAAAGAAGTTATAATATTTGAAAAAACCCAAAAACCCGAGATTGATCACAATACTTAAGGTAAGCCAGAACTTGGCTTCTCTATTATTTTTGCTGTTCTCTATTTTAATTCCGGATACATAATCCAGACCTATTGAAAACATCAATAAGAAAAGAAATCTCCAGTCCCAGCAAGCATAAAAATAAAAACTCGCGAGAAGCAGAAGTCTGTTCTGATGCTGAAATTTCTTATTGAAAACAAACCAGTAAAGACAAAATACGATGGGCAAAAAGATCAGAAATCCTATTGAATTGAATAACATATGACGTATTTAGAAGTTATGGATGCATACTTTTTCCTCTTCTGAAACGCTAAAGCTTCTGCCTATGGGATTATTTCTAAGATTTCTATTATTTTTTGAGGGAATATGGGCTATTTCAATCACTGTAATTTTTTTTCGGTTTACACAAAAATATGTTTTTTTATAAAGATATCGTTCAGATTTCCAATCTTTTCAGATAATCTCTCAAAGGTTTTTCAATAAATTGATAAAACAACATTGAAGTTATGATAAGAACGGGAATATAAATCAGGAATATAGTATCGCTGTCCAGATAATATGTTCTCAGAATATCTCTCAGAATATACAATACCGGGATGTGGGTAATATAAACGGCATAACTTGCTTCACCCAGATATTCCAGTGGCTTTAAAGAAAACAGCTTTGTCAGAAAGCCATTGTTTCCGGATATTAGAATAATAAGAGGGATGAAAAGCAGGGCCATTAATCCGTTATGATAAAAAAGCGGAACAAAAATCATAGTAAGAAGAATGGCTGTAAAAATCAGAATTACCGGAATATCATAATTTTTCTGTTTAAAATTCCTGACAAAGAGAATACCTGCAAGGTTTCCTACAAGAAATTCGTTAATATGCATCAGAGGGAAATAATACAGAAATTCATGACTTTCGGTATGAGGGCCTTTATAGGAAGGGGAAGCTTCATAAAGATGAGAAAACACCTGACTTACAATCCAGATCACTCCGGCAGCCACCCAAATGGTTTTATTCTTTTTTGAATAAAAGTGATTATACAGCAGAGGAAAGAGCAGATAAAATAAAAACTCCACAGAAATAGACCATCCCGGGAAATTCAGAATCATTGCTTTACCTGGAATCCAGCTCTGCAATCCAAAAAGATACAGAAAGCTGTCGGGTATGTTAAATTTCGAAAACCGGGTTACCAGATAAAGCAGCAATCCAAGCACATATAACGGATAAATCCGGGCAAATCTGTTTTTGTAATAGTCAATATATTCTATCTTCTCCTTCTTATGATAAGCTATGATCATAATAAATCCGGACAGGATAAAAAAATAGCTTACCCCTACATTGGCTTTCAGAAAGATGTTTGAAATATAATCAATCTTATACAGAAACATATCTTTATTGAAATGGGAAATAACAATCGCCATAGCTGCCAGGAACCGGGTAAAAGTGATCTGACTTATCTTCATTCATGAAAACTGTTCAACAGCCTCTCCTATTTTTAGTTAGATAAAAAATACCTTCCGGAAGTTTATTTGATAAAAACACCAATATACTTTCCTTCATATTCTACCACAGTGGTTTCTATATTATTTTTCTCACAAAAATCCTGATAGGCAGAGTTATCACCAATATCATCACTGATAAATACCCCTCCTTTTCTCAAATGCTGATAAAGTTCGCCATAAGCCCACATTCTTCCGTTATAGCTTTTATCCGAATCATAATGCAGTACATCAAAAACCTGATTTTCGGAAAAGATTTTTGGAAGTGACTCCCTGTCTGCAAAACGAAACAGCTTCCAGTGGTTTTTAAGTTGCTCCGGAACCACATATCCTACATACTGATCGCCATCCTGCGCCAGATACGGCATATCTGAGCTGTACAATGTACCCTCTCTTTTTACCAGCGATAAAAGTGAAGCCAGTGATGACCATCCATAAGCAACGCCTGTTTCTACCACATTTTTAGCATTGGTAAATTCACAGGCATAATAGATCAGTTCCAGTGCTCCGGGACCGCCCATTTTCACAGGACACACACTCTCCTTATGTTCTGCAGCCGCTAATGCTTCTCGGTAATCGGTACGGAAGGGATCAATATCAATCCCGAACAGCTTTAAAACAGCTTCTTTTTGAGAAACAGCTTTCGCGGCAGCCCAGGAATTGGTTTTTTCCTTTCCCTTGAATGCATTGCTTCTGTTTACTGTATTTTTAATGATTTTCCGGCCAAGCTCCGGATAAAGGTCGGGTCTTTTCAGATACCCTATAAATGTTTTGAGAACTCTTGTTATTTCGCTCACTGTGTTGTCTTTAATACCGCAAAAATAAATATTTTTTTTTCATTTATCTAAAAACCGATTATATTTGTGATACTCAAGTGAAATGAAAAAAAATAAAACTCAGATATGTTCTACAATTTTTTCGAAAAAATATACAGAAAACAGCAGCTTTCTATCCTGAAAAAGCACCCCGGCGTATTTTTTGAAAATATCAAACTAGGTGCTGGCGGACGCTTTGTTCTGGACAAGGATTTAAAAAAAGTAAGCATCGGAAAGTCTGTAGAATTTAGAAATTACACCTGTATGCTTGTCCTGAAAAATGCCACGTTAGAAATCGGAGACCGTTTCTTTATGAACAATTTCTGCTCTATCAACTGCTTGGAACGCATTTCAATAGGTGAGAATACATTATTCGGAGAAAATGTAAAGCTATATGATCATAATCACACTTATGAAACCTCTCCCATTTTCAAAGTACATACATCAGAATTTACAAAAGCTCCCATAACCATCGGAAGCAACTGCTGGCTCGGAAGCAATGTTACCGTACTGAAAGGCGTAACCATTGGCGACAACTGTATTATTGGAGCCGGGTGCACAATCTATAAAGATGTTCCTGAGAATACAACAGTAGTAAATGAACAAGAACTAATTTTTAAGGCAAGAGAATGAAGTTTTCGATATTAATTGCTCACTATAATAATGCTATTTTTTTCAGAGACTGTTTTGAGAGTATCATTAAACAAACCTACTCCGACTGGGAAGTCATTATTGTGGATGACTGCTCTGAAGAATCAGAAAAAGAATCTCTCAGAGAATTAATTTCCGGCGATCCCCGCTTCTTTCTGTATGAAAATGAAGCCAACAAGGGGGTGGGCTATACCAAAAAGAAATGTGCGGAACTTGCAACGGGTACCATCTGCGGCTTTGTAGATCCTGACGATGCCTTAACACCCAATGCTCTGGAGGAAAGCATAAAAGCATACACATCCACGAATATTATTGGTACTTATTCCCAGTTTTATATGTGTGATGAAAATCTCTCAGTTACGAAAACGTTCCCTTATTCTAAAAAGATCCGGAATGGACAAAAAAAGTTCCTGAACACACAGTTTGAAATTGCCCATTTTTTCACATTCAGGAAAGAGACTTATCTTTCCACTGAAAAAATAGATGAAACCATCAGTTCATCTGTAGATCAGGACCTCTACCTGAAACTCTATGAAAAGGGAGATCTGTTTTTCATCACCAAAAAGCTTTACCTTTACAGAATTCACACACAGGGAGTTTCTCAGGATAAAGGAAAAAAGGAAAAACTGTATAAAAACTGGCATATCGTATTGTATAACACTCTTAAAAGAAGGCATATACAAAAGCTCTATGATAAGAACATAGAGGATATTGAAAACCTTCCTACCTTCATTTTCGGGAAACAAAATACATTCATTTCAAAAATTGTAAGAAAACTAGCATGTCTGAAAATAAAAAAATAAAAGTCCTTTTCAGGCATCGTTCCATGGAAATGGGCGGAGTAGAAAAGGTAATTCTCAGCATCATCAAGAATCTCAATCCTGAAAAATTCGACATTACGGTATGTCTGAATCTTAATCAGGGTGAGCTTAGAAATGAATTCCCCAAACATGTCAGAAAAGTATATCTTACAGACGGGAGAGAAGATTTTTCTCAAAATCCGTTAATCCACAAACTGCAGCTGATCCGCAGAAGACTTAAACTTGCCAAAGCTCAGAAAAATCATACAATAACTGATCGTCTTTTAGGACATAAAAAATTTGATGTGGAAATTGCTCCTACCTATTCGGCTTTTTCATCCGTCATCAATTCCAGTAATCAAGATTCAAAAAAAATAGGATGGTTTCACTCGGAGATCAATATTCCGGGAATGCAACCTCTGGTTCCGGATATTCTTGAAAATTTCCCACAGTTTGATCATATGATCTACTGTTCCCAGAAAATCAAAGATATCATGCATCAGTCACACCCTGACTTATCTTATCCGGCTGAAAGCGTAGTAATTAATGCCATTCCTATAGAAGAGATTAAAAATAAAGCTGAAGAAAAAATTGTAGACCTTCCTCAAGGTCCTGTTTTTGTTTCCGTAGGCCGCCTTCACGGCAGAAAAGGTTACCATAAACTCATTGATGCTCACAAGAGGCTTATTGACGAAGGGTTTCATCACAGCATTGTCATCCTTGGCAACGGTGAGGAGATGAAAAATCTGACTGAACAAATTCAGGCCAATAATGTTCAGAATACTTTTATTTTAAGCGGGAACAGAATGAATCCGTATCCTTACATTAAAAATGCGGATTACTTTATTCTTCCCTCCGAATCCGAGGCATGGCCATTGGTAATCGCCGAAGCATTAATTCTGCAAAAACCAATTATCGCTACCGATACCGGAGATGTGGGTGTGATGATCAAAGATCGTGAAACCGGATACCTCATCAACTATGATACAAATGAAATGTATGAATCCATGAAAGTCTTTCTGACCAATCCTGAGCTCATTACAAAAATCAAGACCAACCTTGAAACCATAGAGAGCCAGTTTGACAATCAGAAAATTTTTGATGCCGTAGAAAAAATTATCGAAAATCTTGTGAAAAAATAATTATTGGGCTGAATAGCCACCATCTACTACCAGATTAGTCCCTGTAATCCACTTTGCGGCATCTGAAAGCAGGAAAATGCAGGCATTGGCCACATCTTCAGGTTTTCCTATACCCAGCGGATGTTTTTTCAGGATCTCTTCTGCAGCTTCCTCTCCGATATTTTCGAACATTTTCTCTAAAATAGGAGTATCTACCATGGCAGGACTGATACTGTTTACTCTTATTCCGTTTCTTGAAAGTTCCATTGCCAGAGAACGAGCTCCGGAAACCACTGCACCTTTGCTGGCAGAATAAGCGGCTTTCCCAATTTCTCCAACCATTCCGGCAACTGAAGAAATGAATACAAAAGCTGAAGTTTCGGTCTTATATTTTTTAAGGGAAAGAATTTTAGCAATCTCAAAACCGGAAATCACATTGACCGCAAAAATATCATGGTACAACTGAGGTGTATGCTTTTTAAGAGGCAATGTTTTCTCTATTCCTGCACAGTGGATAAATCCTGATATCTTTCCTAAAACAGCAACTTTTTCAGCAATTAATTCTTCCAGGTTTTCACCTTGGGTAATATCTGCAATAATCATCTCTGCCTTAGCCTCAGGAGAAAGCATAGATACTGTTTTTTGAAGCTCTTCTTCATTCCTTGCAATAAGGATAAGATCTGCACCTGCGTTACTACATTCTACAGAACAGCTTCTCCCGATCCCGGAAGAAGCCCCTGTAATTAGAATTATTTTATCTTTTAATGAAAACTGATTCATTAATCTTCGAAGTTTTCTTTACCAATAATATTGACAAGATCAGATACTTTTTCTATATCTTTAAACTGCTTTGTATCAATTTTCTTATTAAAATTTTCATCTACAAATGCAATCACAGAAAGCAGGCTGATAGAGTCATAGCTTTCCAGCTCTTTCAAATTGGTATCAAGCGTAAGTGTTTCATCTTCTTCTAATTCTTCCTGTAATTTTTCTAAAAAAACGGATGTCTTCATATATTTTTTTTATTTTATGGCTTATGTTATAATTAAATTTCAATAATGGTAGCTCCCCAGGAATATCCAACTCCAAAACCAGCCATCAGTATGCGGTCTCCTTCTTTCAGCGTTCCTTTATTCATCATATCTTTCAGAGCAATCGGAATGGTAGCTGACACCGTATTTCCTGTATTCTCCATGTCAATATAGAACTTTTCTGCCGGTATTTTTGTCTTTTTCCTTAAATAATTCAACATAAAAGAGTTGGCCTGATGAAAAACAAAGTGATCGATATCATCCATCGTCAGACCATTTGTTTCTAATGTTTCTTTTACCAGCCCCGGAATATTTTCAATGGTAAAATTAAAGATCTCGGGACCGTTCATGTAAAGATTTTCAGGATCAAACTCATTTTCAGGGTTCAGCTCAAAATCTGTTCTGAATGCGCCTTTTTTTACGATAAGATTTTCCGCACCGCTTCCGTCTGTACCCAGACAGAATTTGTAATCTTTGGCATCTGCATCCTTTTCAATAATGATTGATGCCGAAGCATCTCCGAAAATACTACGGTTGGCCTTATCCTTCGGGTTAATATGCTTTGTATAGGTCTCCGCAGTGATCAACAGAATACTTTCTGCAATTCCTGCGGCTATTAATCCTTTAGCAAAAGCCATTCCGTATACAAAACCGGAACATCCGAGATTGAAATCCATCGCTCCGATATTTTTTCTGAGGCCAAGTCTGTCCTGAAGAAGACATGCTGTAGTGGGAAGGAAATAATCCGGACTTTGAGTACAGAAAAGAATAAAGTCTACTTTGTTCCTGTCATAGCCCTCAAAAAGCTTTTCAGAAGACTTTACGGCAAGCTCTAATACCGTCTCATTGTCTGAGGAAATATGGCGCTGCCTGATGCCTATTTTTTCATGGATCCTTTCGGAACTCCATTCAGGGAACTCTTTTTCCAAATCCTCATTGGTAAGAACCAGCTCCGGCAAATAATATTCTATTTTGGAAACTTTTATCATATTAAATAAATTCTTTTTCTTTGCAAAAGTAAAAAACAAATTTACAATAATGATCCTCATATTCAGAATAGTATTAAAAATACATTCCGCCTACCATGCATTTCTGAACAAGGCCAGCCTTGAAGCAGCAAAATTCCGTGGTATGAAGGTGGGTAAAAGTTTCAATATGCCGGACAAAATTTATTTTGGAACCGAGCCCTACCTTATTGAAATTGGAGATCATGTGAATATCGCAGCAAACGTAAGGTTTGTAAATCATGGAGGAACCACAACCCTTCTGAGAAGACTCCCCGGCTATGAAGATGCAAGAATTTTCGGGAGGATAAAAATCGGAAACAATTGTACTATCGGCCTCAATTGTGTAATCATGCAGGATGTACAGATGGGAAACAATTGTATTTTGGGAGCCAACTCCGTTTTATCACAATCTATGCCTGACAACACCGTATTTATCGGCAATCCGGCACAGTTTCTCTGCACGATAGAAGACTATGGTGACATTGTTCTAAAAAACAACCCCGAGTACCCACGGGAATTGGAAAAAGACAGGAAAAAACTGGATGAATATATTAAGACCAATCTTCCTTATAAATTTAAAAAGGCAAGAAGAATTAAATAGCATACAGAGGCAGGTCTCTTAAAAGCCTACAGTTCCCCACCCCTCCGCTAAGTTCTTTTTTATATTTTTGCAATAGTCACTTCCTGACGAATTAAAAACCAAATGAAAAAAAAAATACTATTTGTCTATTATCAGAATATAAAAATTGGCGGTGTTGCCAAAGTACTGGCCAATCTTACCTCGGAACTGGCAGATGAAGGCTACGATATAGAGATTCTATTTCTGATGGCTCCCCGGCCTGATTTTTACAAGATAAATCCCAAAATTAAAAAACATTACATCAATTCGTTTGCAGACAAGTATTCGAAGTTTGCCACGCATATTAATAAAAAATACAGCTCTTTTCCCAAGATCTACACCATATATTCCTATCTCTATGACTGGGGCTCCTACAGAGTACTAAGAGAGTGGATCAGGGAAAACCACCACCGCTATGAAACAATTGTAACCTGTTGGTACAAACTGTCTACCATGCTTTCTTTTGAAAAGGAGATCAGCCAAAAGACCATTGCCTGGGAACATTCTTCTTTCCGGATAGGTGGTGTGGTTTATGACAAAATGCTGAGAAGAAACTATAAAAAGTTAAAAGCGGTCGTTTCCATCAACAAACCTTCAGTAAAGTATTACGAAAGGTTCAATAAAACTTTTTTCATCTCTAATCTTTCGGACGGAATATATGAAAAGCTGGAATTCACCCCTCCGGAAAAAAAAGAAAACCTCATCAGCTTTGCGGGCAGACTGGACAAAACGAAAAATGCTATAGAACTTGTCCAAATATTTCATAAAACGCCCAAACCTCCGGGTTGGAAACTACAGATCATTGGCGATGGACCGGAAAAAGAAAATATTGCAGAATACATCAAAAGCAACCAACTTGAAGACCAGGTTCTTCTTCTTGGAGGAAAAGCCCCTGAAGAAGTGGCTGAATTGCTCCAAAAGTCAAAAATCTTTATCTTCACGTCTTTAAGCGAAGCTTTCGGGCTGGTTCTTGTGGAAGCTATGTTCTGCAGCAACGCCATCATTTCTTATGACTGCGAATTTGGTCCGGCAGATATCATCAATGAAAAAAATGGGTTTTTAATTCCTTTACATGACAGAAAAATGTTTGCAGAAAAGCTTGGACACCTTATTCATGATCCCGAGCTCCTGAACAACCTTATGAAATCGTCTTTCGAAGAATCCAAAAAATGGAGAAAGGAAAAAATAGTACAGCAATGGAAAGAGCTACTTTAGACAACGGGATCCATATATCTGTTATTATCCCGGTATATAATTCAGCGGCCTCCCTGCAGAAATGTGTTGGTTCTGTTCTCAACCAGACTTTCTCCAATTTTGAACTCATTTTAATCAACGACGGATCTTCAGATCATTCTCTGGAGATCATGAATTCTTTTGCTGAAAAAGACAGAAGAGTTAAAGTAATTGATAAAATTAAAAACAGCGGAGTAAGCGATACCAGGAATACAGGTATTGCCCATGCAAAAGGGAGAAATATATGCTTTATCGATTCTGATGACTGGATAGAAAGCAATTATCTTCAGGTTTTTACAGAGCAGTATGAATCACCCGGTGTCCTGCTGATTCAGAACATCATCCGCGGAAAACCGAGGGACCTGCTTTGTAAAACGTATAACATACAGGCCGACTTCACTGAACTGTTGGTCAGAAATAACCTCCTCTATTTTGGAGGACCCTGTGCTAAATTTTTTGAAAGAGACATCATTGTAAAGCACAACCTCAGCTTTAACAAGAAAGTTAGCTATGGTGAAGATCTGATGTTTTTCATGGAATATATTAAACAAATCCATTCCATAAAAATTCTGGACGAAGCTCTCTACCATTATGAATTTACGGACGGATCCCTGAGCAGGATAAAACATTCTTTTACCTCATTATTCACCCTCCACACTGCGGTAATCGATTTTATTACATTTCAGAAACGGGAAGATAAAGCGGCCAAAAAATATCTTTATCAATTCGACTGGGATTTTATTGAATCCTCAATAGACCAGGGAATAATCGGAAGAGATTTAAAGAAGGAAGAATCAGATCTGTATCTTAATAAAATCAGGAAATCTATTGGTACAGATCATTTTTTATACACCGGCTATTACCGAAAAGTTCTATTTTTGTTTCTTAAGACCGGGCAATTCCGTTTATTGCTAAAACTTAAAAGATTTTTAAACACATAATTTTATTGCTTTGAAGAAAAAAATATTGATTAGAATTGGTTCCTTACGTCATGGCGGTGCAGAAAAAGCACTGATTAATTTTCTGAAAAATATCCCTTCAGACAAATATGAAATTGACCTACTGATCAATTTATATTCAGGACAGTATATTAAAGATGTTCCATCCTGGGTCAACCTGCATTATCTCATCAAAGGGGAAATGATCACCACCAACAGGCCACACGAAATTCCAGTGAAGGCCTTCCGTGTTCTTTACCAGAAAATGTTTTTGTGGTTTCCTGGCCTTCTCTATAAATCCGTTTTGAAAAACAAAAAATACGATGTAGAGATTGGCGCTATTCATGGAATGTATAAAGAGATTCTGTCCAGCCCTTTAAAAGATTCAAAAAAAATTATCTGGATTCAAAACGATATTTTTAGTTTAAAAGAATTTACGCCCGATGTGATACGGGAATTTTTTAAATTTGATAAAATACTCGTTATTTCAAATAAACTGGAGGAGGGAATGCTGGAGCATGCCCGAAACGATATTGAGAAGAAATCTATTGTAAAAATTTACAATCCTATTGACAGAAATGACACTTTGGAGAAAGCTCACATGCCTGTTGATGATATGCCTTTTACGGACAGCAGCGATCCTGTTTTTGTTTCCGTAGGAACGGTTTATCCTCAAAAAGGATATGACAGGCTTCTTCAGGTTCACAAAAGACTTCTGGATGAAGGTTTCAAACATAACCTCCTGATTATTGGTGACGGCTATGATCTTGAAAATATCCAGGCTCAGCTGGATGCATTGAGTCTACAGAAAACGGCCAAAATGCTGGGTTATAAAAGCAACCCGTACCCTTATATGGAAAAATCTGATTTTTATATTATGTCTTCCCGGCATGAAGGATATCCAACCATTATTGCCGAAGCTCTTATTTTGAAGAAACCTATTTCAGCAACGGATATTTCCGGAATTAAAGATCTTCTCCAGAACGGAAAACTGGGAATTATTACCCCAAATTCTGAAGACGGAATTTATGAAGGAATGAAAAAATTCCTTACGGACAGAGACCTTGCCGAACACTATAAAAAAGAAATCAGTACTACAGAACTTCCTTTTGTACTGGAAAAATCGGTACAACATATTCAGGAAATCATTGATAATGTATAAAAACAACTGCAATGGCTGAGCGTTCTATTATTCAAAAAGATTTTTACCGGGAAAGCGGACAATGGCTGTCCCGTTTTCAGATCTGGAAAAAATGTATCAATCCGAATCTTCATTTTATCTATATTCTCAGAAAAGCCCAGCAACACGGAAAGAACCCTGTTTCAGAAATTTTCTGGAAGTTTATTTTAAGACATTATCAAATCAAATATGGATTCCAGATATACCCTGAAACACAAATTGGGGAAGGCTTTTATCTAGGCCATTGGGGAAGCCTGGTGATCAATCCTAAAGCAAAGATCGGAATGAACTGTAATATTGCACAGGGTGTTACCATCGGACAGCAGAACCGGGGAAAAAATGCTGGTTTCCCTATCATTGGCAACGAAGTATGGATAGGTGCCAATGCAGTTATTGTAGGAGGTATAACAATAGGAAACAATGTTCTGATTGCCCCGAATTCTTATGTGAATTTCGATGTTCCTTCCCACTCTGTTGTGATGGGAAATCCGGGAACAATCTACTCTAATCAAAATGCAACAGAGGGCTACATTAATCATAAAATATAAATTTTCAGATATTTTCATCATTTTTTTTCATAGTTTTTAATCATAAAAGATTATACACAACTCATTAATAATCAGCAACAAAATATAACTCAAACATTGTGGGATATATTTTTTTTATTTAATTTTACAAAAATCTTAAAGTTATTAATATAATAATCTTTTTGAATTTAAAAAAAACACATAAAAACAAAACATACCATGAAAAAAAACATTCGGAATTTCCTAAAGCAGTCTTTTGACGGCTCCATTACCCTCCTTTTTCACCGCTGAAAATAACAGAATAAGCAGTTTGAATTAAAAACACCGTAAACAATGAGTTTACGGGCTATTTCGTTTTTCATCATCAGAATGAAAAACAGCAGCTTACTTTTCTCTGCTCAACTAAATATTTAACCACAAAACACAACGTTTAACAATTTTTTCGGAAACATTATGAAAAAAAAATCTACGCTGCAGGCTTTTGCCGTACTACTCTGCATAGTACCCAGCCATGCTTTTTCCCGGGTAGCTCCTTTTCCGGAGCATAGGGATGAAAAAGAAAAACTCCTCAGGCCTGAAAGCCTGGTCCCGCCTTACGTTTATGATCTGGATCCCGGATTTACCGTTCAGCAGAATGTCAACCAGAAAGGGCTCGTCGCTATTGAAGGTAAGCTCACCAAACCTTTTACCAGCGGAAATATCCGTATGGAAATCAAGTACCAGAATTCACAGGGAGACTGGATCACCATCTGGTGCAAGACCCTGTATTCTTACAACCAGTACAACGAAAACCTTAAAGCATCCTTTGAGCTTCCTGCTTCTGCCGTTTCTGCTTACCATTTAAAGATTGAACTGAATTCCGATGTCAATATCAGTAATTTCAGCAGCGTGGTCTGGGAAAGATCTGTAAACCATTATAAAGAGGGTGATTATACAGCAACGACCTGCGAACTTGATGAAAATGAATATACGATCCTCCTTACTCCTAAAAAAAGTGGAACCCTGAACCTTGATGCTACAGGAAAAGTGACGGGTATCAAAGATAGGGTAACTTCTGCTCATTCCTGGAATAAGCTTGGGAATGTGATTATGAACAACAAAAAGGACGATGTTGTATTTTCTCCGACCACACCCGCCCAGCTTGCTCCGGACGGAAAATCCATTACTATGATCAATACAGGTGCTCCCAACAGTATATTGGGCTCTACTCCTGAATTCATTTATGATGAAATGGCAGGGCATCCTATCCCTTATTTATACAGCTACAATGATCCGGTGTATATGTTTGCCGGAAAGTTTTCCATCAACGGATTGATGATGAAGTTCAGCCAATGGCCGGGAGAACCTAACGGACCGGGCTACCACAACTTCAAAAATCCCAACCAGCTGGAAAGCAGATATTTCAATCTGTACAATACCATCCATGAAAAGTTATCTGATTTTATGACTGATCAGGAACCTATTGTAATTGTATCCAGTTATATCACAGGATTCAGGGTATACAAAAGTGACGGTACTCATATCAATATCACGAATCTGACTGCTCACAGTAATTACGGAGCTCCTTATTTCGGTTATACCAACGATCAGGGAAATGCCCGAAGAGGTCCCGGCTCTGAAAACCTGATCATATCCAATACTCCGGAAATGACTTTATATGGTATGGGTGCCCTTCGTAATGATGTAACGAACTTTTATCAGCCTGTAAGATCACTGCAGGACATTGAATCAGAGGTCTCTAAATTCATTAATTATGTAGGAATCTTTAATGTTCCCTATAATTCAGGAGATTGTGTAAATGCATGTTATTCCGTTAATTCCGGAGCTATACCTGACAATACTCCTGCTGACTGGACGAAAGCTCCTAACAGTTACATTTTCACCGGAAAAGATAAAAACGGCAATGCTGCAGACGGTCTTTACATCCCTGTAAAAAAAGCCTATGAAATGTGGGCCAAAGGAGGTGATCTGATGAGGGACGAACAGAACAATTACACCAAAATTCCAGATATCGGAAATGCTTCCGCAGGTTTGTACTGGGAAGATGAAACCGGTCTGATCCGCTCGGTTACTTTGGAAGGAACCGGAGAAAATGCTAAAATCAAAGTACTGGTTAATAAAATGAAGGAAGGGAATGCCGTTGTTTCTTACCGTGTGAATGACAAAGTATACTGGACCTGGCATGTATGGGTAACTGATGATCCCACAGACGGAAGCACCTATCACCAGGGATTTGAAGAGGATAAAAACGGAAATCTGGTAACCGACTGGAAATGGATGGACAGAAACCTTGGGGCTACCAATGCCAATCTGACAGGACATGGCTTCCAGAGATCCGGAGGCTTGCAGTACCAATGGGGAAGAAAAGATCCATTCCCTTCCAATTATAAAGATCTTTCTACCTATACCATCAGAGGAGAAGTTGGAACGTTAAAAGGTTCCGTACCATCCAAATACAGAGGAAATTTATATGCAACAGCAGACAATACAGGTTTTGATTCCCCGAACGGAAATATCAGATATTCCATCAATAACCCGATCAATCTTATCATTCCACCGGTTTATGTTTACAAAATAGGGGAAACTCCTGTAAATAATGGGGAGAACTATCTGATACAGGGACCGGGAGCTTCAGACTGGGAAAGAAAAGAACAGACTACCTGGTTTTCAAAAAGCAAATACAAGGTATACAATGCTGATCACTACAAGAATGAAACATGGGATCTTTGGGGAGACACCCGGGGAGGTAAATGGACCAATATGAATACTTCGGATGTAAATGTTGCCAAAGAAAGTAAAAGATATGCCACGAAATCTCCTTACGACCCATGTCCATGCGGATGGAGAGTTCCATCTTTCTACTCTTCTGTAGATGCAGGAGCCAGAACCAGTCCTTGGGGGAAAGCCGGAGGAGCAAATAATGTGGATATTATTCCTAATACGCCCAATGTTCAGTATCCGGGAATCAAAGTCTATCCGGGCTATGGATTTGACCTGAGTAATGTTGCAGACCGAAACCTGGGAATGCTGCCCATCACCGGAAATTATGAATATTATCCTCAGCCTATGACTTTAAGCAACCGTACCAGCACACAGATCGACGCGCTGAGGGACGGCAACAAACTATACAAACAGCCGATCATTGGTTTTCAGGATCAGCATAGTGACGGGGCACTTCATGCATCCACTTTCTTCTCTTCCATCAGCATCGGGGAAACTCCTGTAACCGGAGCACGGGGATTAGTTCTTATTTCAGATGCCGGAAATATTCCGAACCATTCAAGTGCGGGATGGCATAATATTGCTTACAACCGTGTTTTGGAAGGAAATACTTATGAGACAAGAGCGGTACGATGCATAAAGGATCCTAACAATGCTTATATGCCTGCTGTATTTGAAACAGAGTATATTACCTCTTCTCCTGCTCAGTATACACTTGAAACATTGAAAGAATGGACCAAAGAGCCTAACAGCTATATCGAGTATACAAATGCTTCACTTGAAGCTCCTGCAGCCAGCAAAGACAGAATTATTGATATTCCTTTAAAGAAAGCTTATGCCATGCACAAACTGTATTTATCTGAAAACAGTGAGATGCCTGCCGGAAGTATAAAATCAACGTCTGTAGTATGGACTACAGATCAGAGCCTGATTTCAAAAGTAGAAATTATTGATGGTTCAATTGAAACTGCTAAACTACGCGTTACCCTTAACGAAAACAAAACTGGAAATGCCGTAGTAGGATTTCATTTAGGAAATTCCGGACAATGGACGGCTGGAAATAATACAGATCCTCTTCTGTGGAGCTGGCATATCTGGGCACCTAAATCCGTTGTACAGGAACACCCTGAATATACTACAGAAACAGCTGCCAATACGGGAATTACTGAAGACACAGCAGGTCAGTTCGTAAATTCAGCTAAAAGTTATTACGGAGTTCCTTTGAAAACGACCTTAATGGACAGAGACCTTGGTGCATTGGGCCCATTCCTGAATCAGCACATGGTTGAACAGGGATTATATGGAACGTTCTATTATAACGCGTCCAATCCTGCTTATTATGGAAATGCCATCGTACAGACACTCAAAGACAGTGGCGGTCTTCATTACCAATGGGGAAGAAAAGATCCGTTACCGGTATTCTACTACCCGGGAGGTTTTTATGAGCATTCTGCGGGAGGAAATACCCGAAACCTGTTCAGAAAATATACTATTTTCAGACAAACCGGAACGAATGCAGGGAATATTGTTTATTCAGGGGCGATTGATGAGACCAACTACGTTACCAATCAGACTAAAGAATACTCCACTTATTCCAGCACTGTGGCAGCTAATGACACCCAGGATCTGAAACTTAAAAAAGTTCTGAAATACTCTGTAAACAATCCTTCTGTTTTCATGTATCAAAGCGCAGCGGCGAGCAAAGACTGGATTTCCGGTGAAAATGGTCTGGCTTCTGAAAGATGGGGTCATGCATCAGAAAAATCACCATACGATCCATGTCCTGAAGGATGGAGAATTCCTGATGTACAAGGCATTGCAGACGGAGGTGTAAATATTTCCGCAGGTTTCTTAGCCTATGCCAAAGGGAATTCTCCCTGGTATTACCACGCTAATTTTACCCAAAATAATAAAAATGTTTACGGTCTGGATCCTTCCGACATGAATACTTTCGTAAGCAATGAGACCTTCAGCGCTACTAAGCTGAACTACCTGGGCGGTTATGTAAAATCTATACCTCCTGCTGGTCAGGGAAGAGTAAATGTGAGATACGGTTTTATCTTTAATAAGCCGGAATACAATATCGGTAATTTCCCGAATAACGGAATCCGTGGATTTGGTGGAGGAAACGCTTTAACAGCTTCTCAGGCAGGGACATTCGGAGCAGACGAGAATTTTAAACTTTCCGGAATCTGGACTTCCGCACTAAGAGGTGACAATTCTATAGGAATGCTGTTCAACACAGAGATCAGCCAGGTAAGCCATGATGTAAAAATGTATTTCTTTACACCGAGTTTCTCTTTCCGTCCACAATCTGCTATGTCCTGCCGATGTGCGAAGATCCAGTACGATGCAGATGGAAAAGAGATTCCAAGATATGAGCCTTTTGCTGTTCCTGTTCCTAAAAATGCAGTACAGAAAGCAGTTAATGTCTTTGCTAAAAAAGAGATAGAAAAGATACAGAAGGATAATAAACTGATCCTTTTCCCGAATCCTGTAAAAAATACATTGTACATTAATGCTGATGACAGAGATTATTATTTCCAGATTTATAATCTTTCGGGACAACTGATTAAAGAAGGAAAGTTTGAGAACAGACAGACCGATGTTTCTTCTCTGGTATCCGGAGCCTATCTGGTACGGATTAACAATGCCGAAACCTTCGTAAAGATTATTAAACAGTAAAAAACTGTTGTTTTATAAAATGAACTGCCTCAGACTGAGGCAGTTTTTTTTATGCAGATTTTAAAAATATTTAATCTTTAAATTCAATTTTATAATTAATAGTTCGTAATTTTATCATTGTTTTTTGAGTTTGGATTATAGCTTTGTCAGAAAAACTAATCTGAAAATGACTAGTAATGATCTTTTTAAATATGATTTTAAGCATATTTTAATATTAAACTTTGTTAAAAGTGCCTGCCTTTATGGCAAAAATTATATTTTTGCATGATTATTGATATAGTCTATTGAATTTGAAAATAATTTAAACGAAATAAATAATTATAAACCTTAAACATTTAAATTATGTCACAATCGTACGAAGTTATTTTCGAAAACAACAAGAAGTGGGTAGAGTCTAAAATTGCTGAAGACCCGAATTTCTTTCATGAACTGGCTAAAACTCAGACACCTGATTATCTGTATATCGGATGTTCAGACAGTAGAGCTACAGCTGAAGAAATCATGGGAGCAAAACCGGGAGAAGTTTTTGTCCACAGAAACATTGCCAATGTTGTTAATACTTTAGACATGAGTTCCACAGCGGTAATTCAATACGCAGTAGAACATCTTAAAGTAAAACACATTGTGGTGTGCGGACATTACAACTGTGGTGGTGTAAAAGCAGCGATGACGCCTCAGGACTTAGGATTATTAAATCCGTGGCTGAGAAATATTCGTGACGTTTACAGATTACACCAAACTGAATTAGACGCTATCGAAGACGAAGGAAAACGTTATGACAGACTTGTAGAACTTAATGTTCAGGAGCAGTGTATTAACGTGATCAAAATGGCCTGCGTACAGGAAAGATACATTTTAGAAGAGTATCCTATTGTACATGGCTGGGTGTTTGACCTTAGAACCGGTAAGATCATTGATCTGGAGATTGATTTTGAGAAAACCTTAAAGGATATCCAAAAGATCTACAACCTTACAAGTTCTGACTGGGTAATGAGCAGAAAAACCAAATAATTTTTTCTGACAAAAAAGAGTAAAATGAAATTCTGGAGTATTATTATTTTGATGTTCTTTGTTAACTTTACAGCGCTGCCGGGCATTGCTGCGGTTGCCGGCTGGGAGTTGGTAAGAACCAATGTAGTAATTAACGAAGAAGAGCCCCACTCTCACCCGTCATCTTTTATTGTTTACGAAAAGACCCTTCCGAAAACTTTAGATGTATTCGATTATCTGAAGTTCTCCGAACCTGATCTTCAGGGCGTGTCTTTTGTGCTGGTAGATGACTCCTTTCATCTATCGCCTTTACTCACTATATTTTCTCCGCCTCCGGAAGCTTAATTTTTAAGTATAATTAGATTTATTTAATAGGTATTCATATCAGATCATGGTATCGAATCCGTGTGCTTTAAAAATTAAATTTCCAATCTTTTATAATTGATTATCAAAGGATAGATCAATCGGTTATAGTATTTTTCAAAAATATCATGAAAAAAACATCATTATTAGGAGGAATCAAGGAGAATTTCCCTTCCGGACTCGTTGTATTCTTAGTAGCGTTACCTTTATGCTTAGGAATCGCTTTAGCATCGGGCGCACCGCCATTATCGGGAGTTATTGCCGGTATTGTAGGAGGTCTTGTTGTAGGATTCATCAGTAATTCAAATATTTCAGTATCCGGACCGGCTGCCGGGCTTACTGCCATTGTTTTAACAGCCATTACAGATCTGGGCGCTTTTGAACTTTTCTTATGCGCCGGAATTATTGCAGGACTGATCCAGCTTGTACTGGGATTCGTCAGAGCAGGAAGTATTTCCAATTACTTCCCGAACAATGTTATTGAAGGAATGCTAGCTGCTATCGGGATCATTATTATTTTGAAACAGATTCCTCATGCAATGGGATTTGACAAAGATTACGAAGGCAATCAGTCTCTTTTTAACAATGGAATTAACTTCAATTATTTTTCAGAGCTTTTCGGGGCTATTCACCCGGGAGCCATTATTGTCACTTTGGTTTCGGTAGCTATTCTTATTCTGTGGGATAAAATTCCTGCTCTGAAAAGAATGAAAATGCTTCCGGGAGCACTGGTAGCTGTAGTAGCAGGAATTCTCATGAATGAAGCTTTTAAGCTTTCCGGAAGTTCTTTAGCAATCAATACCCAGCATTTGGTTTCACTTCCGGTCCCACAGTCTTTGGATGATTTTAAGAACCTTGTGACCATGCCGGATTTTACAGGATTCACCAATCCTAAAGTGTGGATCGTAGGAGCAACTATTGCTATTGTAGCCTCTATTGAAACCCTTCTTTGCATTGAGGCATCCGACAGACTGGACAAACAGAGAAGAATAACCGACACAAATCTTGAGCTTAAAGCACAAGGCATCGGAAACCTGATCAGTTCATTCATCGGGGGACTTCCTATGACTTCAGTAGTAGTAAGGAGTTCTGCCAATGCCAATGCTGGAGCAACCTCTAAGATGTCTGCCATGATTCATGGTGTACTGTTATTGGTTTGTGTACTTACCATTCCATTTATACTCAACCTGATACCGCTTGCCACACTTGCTGCTGTACTTATCCTGGTAGGATACAAACTGGCAAAACCGGCTACTTTCAAGCACTTCTGGCATCTTGGAAAATTCCAGTTTATCCCATTTGTTGCAACCGTGGTAGCTGTAGTAGCTACAGACTTATTGAAAGGTGTAGGTATTGGTTTGGCCATTTCCGTTTTTTATATCCTTCAGGGAAATATGAAACGTGCTTATTATCTGAGCCGTGAAAAGCTGAATAATGCAGACGGCATTACGATAAAACTTGCGGAAGAAGTATCCTTCTTAAACAAGGCTGCCATTAAAAAAACTTTAAAAAATATCAAGTCCAATTCTGCCGTGACCATCGATGCAAGAGGAACTTCATATATTGCCACAGATGTATTAGAAATGATTCAGGATTTCGCTAATATCAGGGCAAAAGAAGAAGACATTGATGTGGAACTTTTAGGCTTCAAAACTTCATATGCAGATTATGAAAGAGATGAGGATTCTCACATCCTGATCACGCACAGAAGGGCGATGTAAAAGCAAGTAGTAATTTAGATATAAATTGATTGGAAATTAATTTTTAAAAGTACAACAGAAGACCATCGGAAATCCCGATGGTCTTTATTTTTATGTATTGCTTAGACTGATAATCTTTACAATCTGATTTTATTTTCCGTTAAAAGCTGACATCGTGTTATTGATTCCCGCAAAAACAAAAGACAGGCAGGCTTTAGAAAATTTTTCAATCCTCTCCGGCAGCTTTTCTGCTTCTTCCCCACTCCAGGTTCCCAAAACGTAATCTACCTGCCGGCCTTGAGAAAAATCTGCAGATATTCCGAAACGAAGCCTTGCGTAATTCTGGGTATTCAGCACTTCATTAATATTCTTAAGGCCGTTATGGCCTGCATCTGAGCCTTTCATCTTCATTCTCAATGTCCCAAATGGCAGCGCCAGATCATCTGTGATAATCAGCACGTTTTCCAAGGGAATATTCTCTTTCTGCATCCAATATCTTACGGCGTTCCCGGAAAGATTCATATAGGTATCAGGTTTAAGCACAAAAACTTTTCTCCCTTTGTATTTTCCTTCAGCCATCCAGCCAAAATTAGTTGTATTGAATGGAGCCTCCAGGGTTTCCCCAATCTTTTCGGCAACCTTAAATCCTATATTGTGACGTGTATTCTCGTATTCCGGCCCCTTATTTCCGAGACCGACTATTAAATATTTCATTTAGAAATTTTTTACAAAATTAAGGGATAAAAAACAAAAAGCCCAATCTCCAAAAGACCGGGCTGTATATTTTAAGAAATTATTTTCTAGAAAGGCTTATAAATATAGTTAACACCAAACCCTTTTGTCATATAGGTCTGAAGGTCATAATTATAATTAGTCGTTCTGATCACCGAAGTAGGAATAGGAGGCATAAGGTCTGTTACCGTTAGTCTCTTAGGATTATTTGGAGACAAGATATGACTTTCTCTATCATTAATTTCTGTTGATAAAAGTCTTGAAATTTTATACGCTGAAGGAAGCAGAGTAAAAGGGCTTATTTCATTATCATAAGCAAAATACTCGTAAGCATATTTTCTAGTAACCGCTCCTGGTACACCGCCAGCCATTGGCCCGTAAATTCTTACTGTTTTAGCCACGTTATCCCCTAAATATGTATATTCTGTTTCAGAATAATCTTTAAAAGTGAATGGAACTCCTGGAGTTTCAGGACCATTTTTCATCGAAATGGTACTTAGCTTGCCTGTAGATGCATCGTATTTTAAATCATAAAGAGCTTTTGTTCTGTTCAGAAGCGTCTGAGGGCCCGGAGCCGTAGCCGGAGGTACAGGTGCTGGTCTTCTGAAAGTCAGTCTGTTCTCTGAGATGGTTACTAATTTATTATTAGGTCCGTAAGTAAACAGCTGCGTATAAGAAATACTGTCCTTGTCCAGTTTTCCGTCTGCGTTAAGATCCAGAAAACCGTTAAAAGTAACCTGGCTTATTTTATCTCCACTATAAGCAATATCTGCTACTGAAGAACTATCCATAAGTACTTTGGTTAAAAGAAGACCACTGTAATGGTATTCTGCCAATGTATCTTTGTCTGTAATTTCTCTGTACAGTGCTCTTGGCCCAATAAGACCTCCAGTGTTATTTAAATCTATTAAAGGATCCCCGTTATCATCCAGCATATCTTTGCAGGAGTATATTGAAGAAAAACCTGCTATCAATACAATAAAGTAGAAAAGTCGTTTCATTTCCAGGTAATTGTTTATTTTTTGACAAATATAACTTTTTTTTGTATAAAAGCTATCTTTTTATTTATATTCCGGTAAAACCGATAATCAAAGAAGGATTATAAAACTCTGTAAGTATATTTAAGTTTCTGATCCTTGTTAGATACAGGATAGTTCTGATTATCATAAAGATAATCCAATGGTGTACTGGTAGCAGTAGCCGGTGCCGGTGGTGCTACATATACTGAAGTAGGATTATTGGGAGATATTCTATAGAAGGTGTCAGGACGCACTAAGCTCCACGCCATAAAAAAGCTCTTTGGAAGTGTAGAAAACGGACTGATCTTAGAATCATAGTTTTGGAAGCTGTACATTGTTTTCTTAGCAGTGCTCATATCTGGATCGCCTGCGCCGTTCATTACTCCTCTGGTACAGTCTCCTTTAAAAATATTATTTCCAATATAAGTAAAATCAATCAGCACAAAATTGGTATAAGCATATGTACCGCCATATTTTTTCTTTTCAAGGATTTTGGTAAGCTTTCCTGTTGTGTCATAAGTAAAAGTATAATCACTGATATAAGAATTGGCCGCTGTAGGAGCAACAGCCTTACAGGTGGCATTATACATATTTCCTTTGCTGTCTTCACTAATTGTGAAATCATAAGAAACACTTCCAGCTACATTTCCCAGAAACATTATTTTGGATATTTTATCTCCGTTATAGGTTACCGTACCTGTATAAGATGTACTGGTATTGCCATCTTTAAACATTCCGGTTACCAGTTTTCCTGAATTAACAATATATTTTTCCTGAACGACATTGTTAAAAGTGATCTCTTCCAGTACTCTTGCAGGAGGAGGAGTTCCATTACCGTTATTTCCGCCGTTACCAGCACTTGGTTCAAAATCATCCGAACCACTGTTGTTACATGAAACCATGAATCCAACCAGTACGCCGGCAAAAATTTTTAAAAGATAGTTTTTTCCCATTGAAAAAATATTTTAGTGAGTTCACAAATATAATCCATTTTTTTGACCAAATCATTCATTTTCATAACAATTTAAAAGCAATTCTTTTCTTTTCATAAAAAAAACCTAAAAACATGATGTTTTTAGGTTTTTATAAGGTATAATAATGATATTTTAATAAGGTTGCAGTACGGAAGTTGTTAATACAGACTGTGCCATTTCATTATTAAGGAAATTTACATTTACGGCAGTGCCTATTCCCAGAGTTCCGTTATTCAAGGTTCTCTTTGTACAGGCTACCTTAACGCTGTAGTTATTTTGGGGTGTAAGATTGGTAAGTGTTGCATTAAGATTAAAAATCTTATAGGCACCTTCATCTCCTAATACAACTTCAGTTCGAACCGCCCTAAGTTTATTATCTACAAAAACACCACAGGCAAAACCAGCTGAAGAACTTCCGTTTCCAGTCTTCTGAGCAGTCGTCTGAAAGGTAAATACCACTTTGTTTGTACCATTTGTAATGGAAAATGTATCATTGGTTCCGGGAAGCACTACCCAATTACTATTCAGGGCTGTATTTTCTGTATAAGGAACAGGAGATCCGTTTCCGGTAAAAACAACACCAGTCTGGTCTGCTACCGTATTCAGGGAAAATACAGACATACTTCCCTGCCCGTCAGCAATTTTAATGTTCTTCCAATCATTAATATTCATCTCTGAGTTATTATGCAGAATGTATCCTGCTGTACCGGCAGATCCTCTAAGAACATTAGTTCCTCCTGTTCTCAACTCACCTCTTACACTCAGATCTCCGTTTACATCCAATGCATTAACAGGATTAGAAGTATTTATTCCCACCTGAGCCCCGGCAAAAACAGCCAACAATAAAGAGTTTATAATTAGTATTTTTTTCATGACCGGATTTAATTAGTAATAGGATTAAAGAACTGAGGAATTTCATACACATCTACTTTTAAAGAAGACTGGGTAATGAAATCATTGATATTATCTGCCGCATAGGTTCCTATAGCCAGAACAATATTATTTGCCGTTTCATAAGACCCGATTCTTGAGCATGCAACGCTTACGTTATGTTCTCCTATAGAAAGGTTTTCAATGACCCCGATCTGATTATGGGTAATGAAAGTACTGGCTGCAGTACTTGCCTTTAGGTTTCTCTGTCTCATATTGACCAATTTGTCATCTACAAAAATTCCACATGCATAATCTATTGAAACGTCTGTTGGCTTATTGGAAGGCAGATCGGCCTGCACCACAGTTTCAAACTGGAAGTATGTTTTGCTTTGTGTACTGTATACTTTGATTTTCTCAGACAGTCCCGGGATTTTCTTAAACGTTGAAAAACTGGAGAAATTTGCTCCTTTTACAAAAGCTGTACTTCGGGCAGCAGTACCAAACTGTTCAGTACTGGTAAATTTCACTCCTGTTCTGTCCGAAAAGGAATTATTGAATATCAGATAAAATTTATTCGGTTCATATTCCGGAATACGCAGCGATTTCCAGATGGGCGGGTAGCCTTCTCCCTGAGAGACAAGGATCTGGTCATTATTCCCTTGAGAAAGGCTGTTGTCTGTTGTATTCAGAACGACTATTTTATTTCTCAGATTCAGATCTCCGTTCACATCCAGTTTGGCCTTCGGAGTATCTGTATTAATACCCACCTGTCCGGACAGCAGCAGTCCTGCTCCAAGAAATAGAGTTAATATTATTTTTCTCATCAGTTGATTAATTGTTTTTATAAGTAACATACTCAATCACATCTATCTTCATAATAGATTCAAGAGTAAATGCATTGGAAACCGTGTTGGTGTCTGATATATTACGTCCTATGGCAAACTGGGATCCCGAACTGGAAGTAGAGATCTTACGACAGGCTACTTCAAGCCTTTGTGTGCCTATAGGTACATTTTGTTCAGTATAGTTAAGGGTAAAAATATACTCCTGTATTCCTGCTTTTTCGCTGTTGTTATTTGAAGCAATCCTGTCCGGACGTACCGCAACAAGCCTTCCGTTTCTGAAAACACCACAGGTAAAACTTATGTTCTGGGAAGCCTGTGCATTCGGGGCTTTTATTTCAACACCGGTCTGAAACTGATAAGTAAGTCTGTTTTTCCCGTTTTTGATATCGAAAATATTTTTCAGGCCTTCAATTTTCACCCATGTTCCTTTTGAAGTATCGGTAATATCATCTCCCACATTATTTTTGTATATGCCATCACCGGTAGCTAAGTTAGAAAGGGAACTTATCCCGTTCTGATCTGAAGACACATACGAATTGATTAATTTGTACTGCCCCTCTTCCATAAAGGAAACATTCAATGATTTCCATACAGGAGACTTTCCTTCTCCCTGTGAAACCAAAACCTGGCCGTTAAGCCCGGCTTTTCCTGCCTCGGCCGAACTTCCGCCTACTCTAAGTTCTCTTCTTAAGGTGGTCTTCCCGTTTACATCGAGAGTAGATTTAGGGGATGTAGTCCCTATTCCCACCTGCGCGCTGACACAGAATGAAACAAGTCCAAAAGCGCAACAAAATATAATTTTTTTCATAATTGGGCCACAAAGATACAAATTATCAACCTAAAAAAGCAACCCAATTAATTCTAACTATGTAGAAATAAAGCATTTACACCATCGAATTAGTTGTACAAAAAAGTAGAATTATTTCTACAAGTGATTAATCCGCTCTTTATTTTCGCTGAAAAACCCTCGTTAAGCCCTGTAATAGAAGTATTTCACGAATTATTTTTACTCATTATACTGTGATTTTCAGTCACTTTTTTATGGATCAACTGTTCAAAATAATTATTAAAATTTCTCAATAAAAAAAGATCTGAAAAGTAAATTTTCCAGATCTTTTATCTATTTTGAATAAAAATTATTTGCTTTCAGAGATTTAAAAACTATTTTTTATCAAAAAAAACGTCATTCTATCCATTTATTCATGTCCTATGATTGCCTTTAGAAGACTATTCACTTCATCCACATTTTTTACTTTTTCTTTTCTCATCATCAACTGATTACCTTCCTTTCCGATTTTTTCTTTCAGCTGAGCTTCAGTCGGATTCTGAGTTAAATAGTTGATGATATGCCTGAAGCGGTCGGTCTGATAAAATTTATCCTGAGGATTACCTGGAAAATATCCCAGGAACACCCCGTTTTTCATCACGATTTTATCAAATCCTATATCTGCTGCAAGCCATTTCAGGGAGACACTTTTTAATAAATTTACCGCCTCTTTGGGAAGCGGACCGAAACGATCAATCAGTTCAAGTTCAAACTTGTGAAGTTCTTTTTCACTGTTGATCTCTGCAATTTTCTGATAAAGCAGCAGCCTCTCCTCTGTATTAGAAATATAAAAGTCAGGTAACATTAATTCAAGATCAGTATCGATATTAACATCCTTTACAGACTTGAAGAGCTTCTGACGGTCTTCCTCATTTTCAAATAAGTTTTCAAAATCGGCATCGTCTTTCAACTCCTCCAGCGCTTCCTGCATTAGTTTCTGATAGGTTTCAAAGCCCATCTCATTGATAAAGCCGCTCTGCTCTGCTCCCAGAAGATCTCCGGCTCCCCGGATTTCCAGGTCTTTCATCGCGATCTGAAAGCCACTCCCTAAATCAGAAAACTGTTCAATCGCTTCAAGACGTTTACGGGCATCAGAAGTGATCATATCATAAGGAGGGGTGATCAGATAGCAGAAAGCCTTCCTGTTGCTTCGTCCTACTCTTCCTCTCATCTGGTGAAGATCGGCCATTCCGAAACGCTGGGCATCATTAATAAATATAGTATTGGCATTCGGAACATCCACTCCACTTTCAACAATGGTAGTAGAAACAAGAACATCATATTTTCCGTCCATAAAGTCAAGGACATTTTTTTCCAGCTGTTTTCCTTCCATCTGGCCGTGCCCTGTGATTACCCTTGCATCCGGAACCAATCTTTGGATAAGTCCTGCAATATCTTTAAGATTCTCAATCCTGTTGTTGATAAAATACACCTGCCCGTCTCTCTGAAGTTCATAAGAAACAGCATCCCGGAGCGTCTCTTCATTGAAACCGATCAAATGGGTATCAACGGGCTGTCTGTTGGGCGGTGGTGTCTTAATTACAGAAAGGTCTCTTGCTGCCATCAGGGAAAATTGCAGCGTTCTGGGAATTGGAGTTGCTGTCAGTGTAAGCGTATCTACATTACTTTTAAGAGTTTTTAGCTTATCTTTTACAGAAACACCGAATTTATGCTCTTCATCAATAATCAGAAGTCCAAGGTCTTTAAATTTCACAGAATTGCTTGCCAGCTGATGGGTCCCGATGATGATATCTACTTTTCCGTTTTTCAGATCTTCAAGTGTTTCAGATTTCTGCTTAGCAGTTCTGAAACGGTTTACATATGCAACATTCACAGGAAAATCTTTCAGTCTTTCTTTAAAACTCCTGTAATGCTGAAACGCCAGAATAGTGGTAGGAACCAGCACAGCAACCTGTTTTCCATCTGTTGCTGCTTTAAATGCTGCACGCATGGCAACTTCCGTTTTTCCGAAACCTACATCGCCACATACCAGACGATCCATCACGGTATCTGCCTCCATATCTTTTTTCACATCAATGGTAGCTTTTTCCTGATCAGGTGTATCTTCATAAATAAAGCTTGCTTCCAGCTCGTTCTGCAGATAGGAATCCGGAGTATATGCAAATCCTTTTGCTGTTTTCCGCTGTGCATATAATTTGATAAGGTCGAAAGCAATCTGTTTTACTTTCGCTTTTGTTTTCTGTTTCAAAGATTTCCAAGTTGGCGAACCAAGCTTGCTTAGGGTAATCTCTTTTCCCTCCGGACCATTATATTTCGAAATCTTATGCAGCGAGTGGATGCTCACATACAACAGGTCTCCATTTTTATACGTCAGTTTGAAACATTCCTGAATCTTTCCGTCATTATTCACTTTTACCAGTCCCATGAACTTTCCGATACCATGATCAATATGAGCAATATAATCTCCGATTTTCAATGACATCAGGTCTTTCAATGTAAGCTGCTCAGATTTGGCAAAAGTATTTTTTGCTTTATACCGCTGATATCTGTCAAAAATCTGGTGATCCGTATATACCAATAATTTATGTCCGCTGTCTACAAAACCTTCATGCAGTTCAGATTTAAAACTTTTAAAAGGGAGTTCGTGTTCCAGTTCTTCAAAAATAGACTCAAGCCTTTCTTTTTGTTTTTCTGTGGAAAACGAGATCCATGTATCGAAACCTGCATTTTGCTTTTCTTCAAGATCTTCAATAAGCAGTTCAAAATTTTTATGGAAAGACGGCTGCGGAAGCTGTTCCATTTTAATTTCTGTGAGATCTCTGAGGCCTTCCATCGAAATCCCAGCAAAATCAACCGTTGTAAATTTTTTATAATCAAATAAAAACTCCTGATCTGAAATAAACAGTTCCTGAGGTCTTCTATGAGCAATATCTTTATTCAGCGCTTCATATTTCTCAAGAGATTTTTCATAAAATGTTTTGATTTTCTGCATTCCGGTCGCTCCATTCCGGGAAATGATAAAACTCCCTTCCGGCAGAAGCTGCAGTAATGAAACCCTTGTTCCTGTCACCGAAAAATTCATATTCGAAACCAGCTGGAACTCTTTTACTTTTTCTACTGAAAGCTGGGTTTCTATATCAAATGTTTTAATACTTTCCACTTCATTTCCAAAGAAAGTAATACGGTAAGGCTTTTCGTGGGAATAAGAAAATACATCTACAATTCCCCCTCTTACTGAGAACTCTCCGGGCTCGGAAACGAAATCAGCCTGCTGAAAATGATAATGTGTAAGAAGCTCATCTACAAAATCAAAGTCCAGCTGATCTCCTGTTTTTATATGATGAGAAATGGCTTTAAAGTCTTCTTTTTTAAGAACTTTCTCCGATAAAGCTCCCGCATAGGCAACAATCACTTTGGGAGATCTCCCTGAATTGATCTTATTTAAAACCTCTGTTCTCAAAACAAGATTGGCATTCTGCGTTTTCTCAACCTGATAAGGTTCCATATGGGTTGCCGGAAAATACAAAACTTTATCTTTCCCCAGCAGATCTTCCATTTCAGTATTCGCATACAGGGCATCTTCCTTATCATCAACCAGATAAAGGATATTTTTTTTTCGTGTGAGGAAAAGCTCGGCAGTAAAAATAGAAGCTGAAGAACCAGCATTTCCCTTCACGGAAATATGCTGGCTCCCTTCCAGCTGATCAAAGATCTCTTTGCCAAATTCTTTCTGAAGCAGATCGGGAAGAAATTTTTCGTTGATAGGTTTTAGCTGCATAAATAGTAATTGTATAAACGACAAAAGCGATTTCGGAAGTTCTCCGAAACCGTGTCTGAGCGGCAAAGATACGTATATTTTTCTCTTTTTTAAGAATTCGGGTTTTGTATAAAAATTAACAAAACTTTAAAACAGATACCCAAATCTTAATTTTTTACCAATTCATTTAATTATACGTTAAAAAAATATTGTTTTTAACCCCATGGCATAAAGTTTGGAAATTTTCCTTTAACAAACTTTTAAAGAAATAGTATTATGAAAAAAGCAATTAGAATTTTAGGAATTTGTATGCTGGTATTTTTTACAGCGTTATCTTTTTCATCGTGCAGCAGAGATGATGACCCTGTAAATAATGACTTTTTTGCGGGAACCTATAAAGGCAGTGTTTCCTATAATGACGGATCTACCAACATTAATACAGACAACGGAAGTGTATTTGTGACCAAGATCGCCAGCGGTACAAAGTATAATTTTGCATTCTCTAACAGCATCCCCGATTTGAACGGAATAGAATTTGAGCAGCAAGGAGACCATACTCTGGTTATGATAGGATCTAATGCAACATCTTACATCAGAATTGATAATAATGAGCTAAAGATCTTATACATAAAAGATGGTAAAACCTGGACTGCCAACTGTACACGATAAACCAACAATTCATACTTACATCAGAGCCTGTTTAAAATAAACAGGCTCATTTTATGCCTTATATCAACGTTTTAATTTTTTTTTAAGCAGTAATAAACTTTAGTTAAGTTTAAAAACATCCGTTTTTCCAGCCCGTTTTTTGATTATCTTTACTTAAGAAAACAAACAATAAAACCCTATGAAAAAATTATTAACTGCAATGTCTTTGGTACTAGGCCTAGGGCTTGCAACTGCCCAACAGACTGCTCCTGCTTCCGGCACAGCCCCTCATCAGACTACAAAAACAGTAAAAGCTCCTGAAGCCAAAACAGCAAAACCGGCAGCCAAAATGAAAAAAGACGGTACACCGGACAAAAGATATAAGGAGAACAAAAAGCTAAAAAAAGACGGCACTCCTGACAAGAGATATAAAGAGAACAAATAAACTCAACATATAGTTGTTATTTTCATAATCAAATTTCGAAGAACCGGTGAAGTTATTCACTGGTTTTTTTTGTAACTCATAGTCTAAAGCTTCAAAAAATATGCTCAATCTGACAAATCTACGAGCGAAAATTTTTTAATACCAATTTTTTCTTCAATTCTAAACAGGATTTAAATAGAAAGAATGGCCGATATATAAGAAGATTGAAAATATATTTCACACAAGGATATTTATGTCCTGTATAAATAAGATAAACGAAACGGTATTATTTATTTTATGCTCATTTACCATCATTAAAAATCCCTAAACTTTTACACCTGAGCAAAGAAAATGGCTTAAGATTCTATACTTATTTATAAATTTGAAGCATGTTAAACTTCATCAAGAAAAATGCAGCACTGATCTGGGCAAAAAAACATGTCCGGAAAACTGAAGAATTCAAGAAAAATGCTGAACAAAACCAGGAAGCCCTGCTTCTCTCTCTTGTTAAAACTGCCCAGAAAACGCTTTTCGGGCGGGAGCATGATTTTGAGAATATCCATTCGGTACAGGAGTTTCAGAAAAGAGTTCCTGTTGCAGATTATGAAGATTTAAAACCCTATATTGAAAGAGTAAAAAGAGGGCAGGCCAATATTCTATGGACAGAAACCCCTGAATATTTTGCCAAAACATCGGGAACAACTTCGGGGTCAAAATACATTCCTATTTCCAAAGAAGGAATGCCTTTTCAGATCGCAGGTGCACAGAGTGCTCTTTTCCATTACATTGCTCAAAAGAATAACGCAGATTTCGTTAAAGGAAAAATGATCTTCCTCCAGGGTAGCCCGGAGCTGGAAGAAGTTTTCGGAATAAAAACAGGACGTCTTTCCGGCATTGTTGCCCACCACATTCCCGGTTACCTTCAAAAGAACCGTCTTCCAAGCTGGGAAACCAATATCATGGAAGACTGGGAAGCCAAGGTCGACAAAATTATCGAAGAAACAGAGAAGGAAGATATGACCCTTATCTCGGGTATTCCACCATGGCTGATCATGTATTTTGAAAAACTGACTGAAAAACATGGTAAAAAGATCAAACAGCTTTTCCCGAATCTGCAGCTTATCGTAACGGGAGGCGTTAATTACGAGCCTTACAGAGATAAAATGGAAGATCTGCTGGGTGGAAAAGTAGATACCGTACAGACCTTCCCCGCATCTGAAGGTTTTTTTGCCTTCCAGGATGATTATACGAAGGAAGGACTACTTCTTTTAACCAACCACGGAATTTTTTACGAATTTATTCCGTTAGAAGAATACGGAAAGCCCGGAGCACGACGCCTGTCATTAAAAGAGGTTGAACTTCATAAAGATTATGCTCTTATCCTGACTACCAATTCAGGTCTTTGGGCCTATTCCATCGGGGATGTAGTGAGATTTATCTGCAAAGATCCTTATAGAATTCTGGTAAGCGGCAGAACCAAACATTTCACTTCCGCTTTCGGAGAACATGTTATTGCTTTTGAGGTAGAAGAAGCAATGAAAACCGCTTTGGAGAAGTTCCCGGCGCAGATCACAGAATTCCATCTTGCACCGCAGGTGAATCCCAATGAAGGGCTTCCTTATCATGAGTGGCTGATAGAATTTGAAAAGGAACCTGAAAATATGAATCTTTTCCGAAACGAACTTGATGATCAGCTACGTAAACGCAATATTTACTATGACGATCTGATTACCGGAAATATCCTGCAGAAACTTCATATCACAAAACTGAGGAAAAACGCTTTCCATGAATATGCTAAATCCCAAGGAAAATTGGGTGGGCAGAATAAAATCCCGAGGCTGGCCAATGACAGAAAAATTGCAGATCAGTTAGAACTTCATAAATTTTAAAGATATTTTTTTAATTCCAAAAACGTATATTGGAAAAAAATTATAAATTTGAAAAACTAAAAAATAATAATGAGAGCATCTGTACTTTTAAAATCAGCTTTATTAACCTCTTTATTTGTTATCTCCTCATGTGCTACGACAAAGTACAGTGATGATATTTCAAAAAATAACTATTCTAATCTGGAAGCCGGAAGAATGTATATCGTTACCATGAAAGACGGTTCTCCGAAACAGAAAATGCTCTTTAGAAATGTAGACGGAAATAACCTCATCGGGACTGCCGGTAAGAAAGACAGTACAGAAGTAATCATTCCAAAATCTAATGTAGCTGCGGTGAAAGATAGATCTAAAGCCAGAGTAACAGCGGGTGCTACGGTAATTGGTGCTGCAGGTGTTGCCGCCATCGTGATCAGTTCACTGAGAGCAGACTAAAATAGATTTTATCTTTCAGAACTTATTTGATTTATCATTTAAAAAACAAATATACAAACAGCCTTAAATAAATATTTAGGGCTATTTTTGTGCATGATTTCTTTTACCCCGTTAAAAACATTAGAAAATATTGAATTCAGGAATCTTCTTACGGGAAGATTTTTTATTGTTTTAGCCTTCAGGATGCTTGCTACTTTATTGGGATGGTGGGTATATCAGCTGACAAAAGACCCGTTTTCAATTGGGCTGATAGGACTTTCGGAGGTGATTCCTGCGGTAAGCTGTGCGTTATATGCAGGCCATGTCATTGATATGAATGAAAAAAAGAGATTATTACTGATCTGTAACTATGCTTATATTTTCCTGATCGGACTGCTGCTGATTCCTGCTTTCTTCAGGATGGAAATGCATTTTGACGGGCATCAGACTACCTATTTTATATACGGAGTTATCTTTTTTACGGGTATTGCGCGGGCATTTATAGGACCTATTGTTCCTTCTATGATTCCTAAGATTGTAAAAAAAGAAAATCTCCCGAATGCTGTTACGCTTAATCAGGCTACATTTCTTATCTCTTCGGTATGCGGACATGCTGCAGGCGGGCTTCTGATTGGGTATTTCGGAGTAAAATGGACATTGGTAGTCATTCTTTCTCTGATATTTATTGCGTCGCTTTTCTTTTGGCAGCTGAATAAACAGTATTCGGAATATAAAAAAGAAACGGTAAATGTTGTTGACAGTATGCGTGAAGGGATTTCCTATATTTTTAAAACGAAAGAAATTTTAGGGGCGTTATGTCTTGATATGTTTGCTGTCCTTTTTGGCGGCGCTGTCGCCATGATTCCTGTTTTTGCCACAGACATACTGGATGCCGGAGCGGAAGGTTTCGGATTATTGAATGCGGCATCTGATATTGGCTCCATGTGTATCATCACTATTCTCTCGATTGTTCCGTTACGTAAAAACCAGGGAAAAATTCTTTTGGCAGTTGTTACCGGATTTGGGCTTTGCATTATTGGTTTCGGGCTTTCTAAACTGTATTGGCTTTCCTTTATATTTTTAGTGATGAGCGGAATGCTTGACGGCATTTCTGTTGTCATCCGTGGGACCATTGTACAACTTAAGACACCGGACCATATCCGGGGAAGAGTTCTGAGTGTCAATTCAATTTTTATTATGTCCAGCAATGAAATGGGTCAGTTTGAAAGCGGGCTGATGGCTAAGCTGATGGGGGTTGTACGGTCTGTTGTATTCGGGGGAAGCATGACTGTTCTGATTGCTCTACTTGTAGGAAGCACCAATCCGAAGCTGAGAAAAATGCAGTATTAATTTTTCTGACAAAATTTTTCTTTAATCAGAACAAAATTCAGAGACAATTCCCCTTTTACTTTTTCTTCTAACGTAAATACAATTCATCTACGGTTATTAAATCTTGCTATACTTTAATAGAAAGATAAAATTTGTATTACTGTAATTCATTGATAATTAAAAAAAGATTAAAATACTAAACAATTGATAATCAACAGGTGTTTTTTAAGTATATTTGATCAGGAAATATTCATTTTAATGAAAATACTATAGCAAAACGGCCTGCCCTTTTTTGTTATTTAAACCATTCGTTCAACTTTCAGGAGTGGTATTATTCATGTCTTATGGGATTACCAGGGCTATAGTTAATTCACACTAGTTTAATAAGCATTACCTTATAAAATTAAGATAAAAACATTCTGAATTTCCAGAATCATCTGTTATAAATTAATAGTTTGAGATTCAGAAACATACAATAGTTGGCCAGACTATTCGAAAATAAATCCTGTAAAAACAGGCTGCCATTAACTAAAACCTATATGAATTAACATTTTTAAATAATCAGATATGAAAAAAACTCTACTCTTTTTAATTTTATTTTTACCCATGCTCTTTTTCGCTCAGCAAGACTGCATTACAGCGATGTCGGTTTGTGGTAATTCCAATATTTCCTATATTCCCAGCGGACCCGGAGTTCAGGAATTACCTGACGGGAGCTGCGGAATTTATGAGGAAAGGTACTCTGTTTGGTATAAATTCACTATTGCAACAGCAGGAACTCTGACTTTCGTGATCACTCCTTTACAAACCGGGGCTACAGATTACGACTTTTATGTATGGGGCCCGAACGTAACCTGTGCCAATAAAGGAAATAGTATAAGATGTAATACTCTATATACATCGGGTGCTACAGGACTTAATATGACTACAACCTTTCCTTTTGCTGGTGCCGGCACAGGAAATACAAGTGATTGGGTAAGGTACATGGATGTACTACCTGGAGAAACCTATTACCTTCTGGTAAATAATTACAGTGCCAACACAAACGGATTTTCCCTTACATGGGGAGGAACCGCTACCCTGGCTTCACCTTTCAATGATCCGGCAATTACCCCTCATCCATTTGTACCTCCGGGAGTTCCGGCGGCCAATCCAGCCAACCCGTCAGAAGTAGTTATTTGTACGGACCCTGCCATTTTTGATTTTTCCACTTTAACATCAGGAATCGTAAATGGTAATGCCAATTTCGTTGTTACCTATCACACCAGCCAGAACGAAGCTCTTTCCGGAAACAATCCCATTCTGACCCCTCAAACGGTGAACACTACCGGAGTATACTATTACAGTGTTCATTATGAAGATCCTACCAATCCGAACAACCCGATAAATTCCTGCCGACAGACAGGGAAATTCAAATTCAAACAGGGGAATATAGTTGCCACAGATGCTACTTTGACGATGTGTAACAACAACGGCGCGGGAACAGCGGTTTTTAATCTGACAACCGCTAACGTATATAATGATCCAAACGGTACAGCGGTAAAAAAATATTATCCAACCATGGCTGATCTGAATGCAGGAACTAATGAGATCACCAATCCGTATGCTTACCTTTCATCAACAAATGTGATTTATGTACTGGTAACCACTCCGCAGGGATGTACTGCAACAGCCAAAATCAACTTAAATCTTTATGCTGTAGTTGCCGTAAATGATACAAGTCTCAGATCCTGCTTTATAGAATCTAATCCCGCAACCGCTTCATTTAACCTTACCAATGCAACAGTAACTTCTGTACTCGGCGCTACAAAAAGATATTTCCCGTCATTTACTGATGCTGAAAATGCAACCAATGAAATTCTGAATCCACTTACATACATTGCTCCAAGCGGCGTAATATATATAAGAGTAACCGACACCCGAGGCTGTTATTCAATTGCTAAAGTGACGTTAACGGTTATTGCGCCAGTAAAGTCAAATATTCTGGAAGATAAAATTATCTGTATTGAAGATAAAACTACTCTGGATGCAGGACCTGGGTTTGCCAGTTATGAATGGAGCACAGGAGCGACTACACAGTCCATCAGCAATGTGGGAGTAGGAACGTACTGGGTAAAACTGAATACAGGAGGATGTATTACCACACAGACTGTAAAAGTTTATGCTTCCGACCAGCCGGTAGTGTCTAATATTGATATCAGCAGCAATACCATCACAGTGAACGTGATCGGAGGAACTCCAGCCTACAAATATTCTATGGATAACATCAACTGGCAGGATTCCAATATATTTACCAACTTATCCAGAGGCGATCACAAAATCTATGTAAAAGATGCTTATGATTGCGATCCTGTTGAAATAGGCGTAGTAGTCCCCAACCTTGTGAATGTAATTACGCCAAACGGAGACGGCGTAAATGACGTGATCGATTATTCTGCCATGGCGGGTAAACAAAATCTCATATTCAGTATCTTTGACCGATATGGGACAAAAATTCATCAAGCTGATAAAAACAATGGCTATAAATGGGATGGAACCGTAACCGGCAAAAAAGTTCCTACAGGTACATACTGGTACTCCGTGACCTGGAATGAGAATGATAAAAAGAACACTTCGTTTAAATTCTCAGGATGGGTAATGGTGAAAAACAGAGAGTAATCTAATTTTAACCAATACCAGATTTATAAACGAAAAGACCGCTTCATATGAAGCGGTCTTTTCGTTTTAGCTTATTTTCATCAAGGTGATACAGTACTATTTCAACTTTAAAAGGATCAATTCCAACACGTTTTATCCATTACACAATAATTTATCTAAAAAATTGTTTTCATCTTTATAAAAAAGGATGAGAATAATAAAAACGAAAATTTCCACACACCAATCCCAAGTTAGTAATATTAAAATATAAACCCACAATACGCTTATTTTATTAAATATATCACAAATTCTTTAATTTAATTTTAATAATTTTCTATATTTGCTTAATAAAAAATTCCCCTTTATGAATAAACTTTTATTAATTTTAGGCTTTCTCATGGCTGGCTCCTGGGCATCTGCCCAAGTGTTTTCAGATCAGGCTTTACAACAGTCTGTTTTGAAGCTTAACGATGCCAGTTCAGAAAATGACTATGACACGCTTTTCAAAATATTTTCAGAAACTAACACCTCTGAAAAGTGGCAGGCTAATTATTATGCTGCTGCAACCATGTATCTGAAGACCAACTTCCTTCTGTCAAATTCTCCTAACAAAAATCTTAGCGAATCTAACGAACTGGCGAATAAACTGGCAACTCAGGCTCTTGCGTCTGAAAAGAACAATGGCGAGATTAATACCCTTTTAGGTCTCATTCATTTTCAGAAATTCAGAATAAAGACCTCTACAGATCCTCAAAAGGAACTAAAAACGGTTACAGGATATATGAAAAAAGCAGAAACGGTTTTGAAAAACAATCCAAGGCTTACGTTCTTAAAAGCAGAGCTTGCTGAAAGATCAGGCAACAAAACCGAAGCTATTAAATTGCTTCAAAAAGCAACAGCAGAATTCAATACTTCAAACTCTTCTACCGGCAGTCCAAACTGGGGCAAACAGCTAGTTGGAGCAAATTAATAATAAGATGATTGTAAGAACGCAAAAAGCTGAACTCTTGCTGTTTTCGGATTCAACACCGACAGGATTTCAAGATATACAATATATGTATAATTTTTCTTTAAAAACAGTAATAAAAAGCAACGTTCTTTTCAAAATTCAACAGTTTTAAATATTTGTTTTTTTAAATCCCCCCTTATGAAAAAAGCATTACTTGTTTTCTTAATTATATTTTCGCATATCCTATATGCACAGTCAGACTGTACCTCTGCAATGGCAGTCTGTGGAAACTCCAATATTTCCTACACCCCAAGCGGCCACGGAGACATTGAAGAAGAACTGGGAGGATGTCTGTCTGTAGATGAAACATTTTCTGTATGGTATTCTTTTACTGTAGAGACAGGCGGAACCCTTACCTTTGAAATTGTCCCTAATAATCAGGGCGACGATTATGATTTCGGGGTATATGGTCCTAATAGGCCGTGTGGTAATTTAGGAGGTCCTATCCGTTGTTCATATTCAGGAACCCCTGGAAATACCGGCCTTAGTATGACTGCAACCGATACTACAGAAGGTGCGGGCGGAGACAAATGGGTTAAATACCTTGATGTACTTCCCGGACAGACTTATTATATCGTAATTAACAATCACAGGGAAACGGCTAACGGATTCCAATTATCATGGGGAGGAACAGCTACTCTATCTTCTCCGTTTACAGATCCTGCTGTGCAGCCTTATCCATTCAATCCACCAGGAATTCCGGCTGCAAATCCAGCAGATCCAAGAGAAGTAATTGTTTGTACCAATCCGGCGATTTTTGACTTTTCAACGTTATCAACAGGTATACTTAATGGTAATCCTAACTTCAGAATTACTTATCATACAAGCCAGAATGACGCCCTGATCGAAAGCAATGCAATTACCACTCCTATTACAATTAATACTACAGGTATTTACTATTACAGTATTAGCTATACTGATCCTACGAATCCGGACAATCCAATCAACAAATGCAGGCAGACCGGTAAGTTTAAATTTAAGGATGGAAGCATTGTTGCTACCGATGCCACACTTACTCAGTGTAACAATAATAATGCGGGTACTGCAACGTTTGATCTGACCTCAGCCAATGTATTTGGAGATCCAACAGCAACTAAGAAATACTACCCTACTATGTTCGACCTGAATGCAGGTACTAACGAAATTACAGGTAGCTCTCTGTATCAGTTTGTTTCTGCGGAAGGAAAAATTTTCGTAAAAGTAACTTCTCAATTCGGATGTATTGATGTTGCAGAGATCACCCTTAAATTCCACCCGGTAGTTACTGTAACTGATGCTTTTTTAAGAACATGTTTCCTTGAAAGTAATCCTTCTCTTGGAGAATTCAATCTTACCAACGCAACAGTAACCACTGTACTCGGCGCTACGAAAAAATATTACCCTTCACTTACAGATGCAATAGATGGTACTAATGAGATTTTAGCTCCGCTTACTTACACAGCACCAAGCGGTGTAGTATTTGTAAAAGTATTCAACAACCAGGGTTGTTATGCCATTGCTAAAGTGACCTTAACGGTTATTGCACCGGTAAAATCTAATGTTCTCGAAGATAAAATTATCTGTATTGAAGATAAAACTACTCTGGATGCAGGACCTGGGTTTGCCAGCTATGAATGGAGCACAGGAGCGACTACACAATCCATCAGCAACGTGGGAGTAGGAACTTACTGGGTAAAACTGAATACAGGAGGATGTATCACTCTGCAAAAGGTAAAAGTATATGCTTCTGAACAGCCAGTAATATCTAATGTTGATATCAGCAGCAATACCATCACAGTGAACGTGATCGGAGGAACTCCGGCCTACAAATATTCTATGGATAACATCAACTGGCAGGACTCTAATGTATTTACCAACTTATCCAGAGGCGATCACAAAATCTATGTAAAAGATGCTTATGATTGTGACCCTCTTGAAATAGGTGTAGTAGTTCCTAACCTTGTGAATGTAATCACACCAAACGGAGACGGCGTAAATGATGTGATCGATTATTCTGCTATGGCGGGTAAACAAAACCTTATATTCAGTATCTTTGACAGATACGGAACAAAAATCCACCAGGCTGATAAAACCAACGGATACAAATGGGACGGAACCGTAGGAGGTTTAAAAATCCCAACCGGAACTTACTGGTACTCTGTAACCTGGAATGAAAACGACAAAAAGAATACTTCGTTTAAATTCTCAGGATGGGTAATGGTAAAAAACAGAGAATAATTCTTTAATAAACATAAAAAACCGCTCTACGGGGCGGTTTTTTCAACATAAATGCTGAATCAAATTATTTGTTTAACTTGTTTCATTAAAAAATCGTTTAAAAATGAAAAAAACACTACTTCTTTTTATCCTATTTCTATCGCAGGTATTTTACTCGCAGTCCGACTGCGTCACTGCAATTCCGGTCTGTGGGAACTCGAATATCTCGTATGACCCTAAAGGACCAGGGGTTGTTGTAGACATACCAAAACCACCGAATGTTCCTGCCAACCTTTGCCTAAAAGATGGTGAGCACTTTTCCGTATGGTATTCGTTTACGATAGGACAATCCGGTACTCTTACATTTGAAATCACCCCAAATGTTGACCCGAACGGACCTCATAATGATGCCAACAGTGCAGATTACGACTGGGCCGTATGGGGACCAAGCCCTGTCTGCGGAAGTATCGAGAGTTTAGGATCTCCTATTCGTTGTAACTACGCACCCAGAACAGGAGACTGGCCTTATCCTACAGGATTGGCATCCCCTGCACCTAACGGTAGTTACGAAGCTCCAATGAATGTAGTAGCCGGCCAGACTTATGTATTACTGGTAGACAACTTCAGTCATAATACTTTAGGGTTCTCATTAACTTGGGGAGGAACAGCTACTTTAGCATCACCTTTCAACCACCCGACACTTTCTCCTAATCCATTCCTTCCTCCGGGAGGAGCGGGGCCAACCCCTACTTCTCCTCGTGAAGTGCCAATCTGCTCACTTCCGTCTTTATATGATTTTACTACTCTTAGTAATAATATTGTCAATGGTAATGAACATTTCTCTGTAACGTACCACCGTAATAACAACGATGCTCTTACAGGTGATGCCCCTATCGAAACTCCTATTACCGTAAATGGAACATCTACTTATTTCTACAGAGTAAAGTATACTGACCCTGATGATCCAAACAATGCACTGAACAAATGTTTCATTACAGGAAGCTTTAAATTTAAAGAAGTTAAAATTACCGGCAGGGACGCAACCGTTTTAGGTTGTAATAACAAGGAAGAAGGCACAGCAAAATTCGATCTGACTACCGCAGACATATTCACAGGTACGGTTACGAAGAAGTACTACCCTACCATGGCTGACCTGAACGCAGATACGAATGAGATCACTGACCCGGCTAACTATGTTTCCAATGAAAAAATAGTATATGCAAAATTAATTTCTGTGCATGGATGTACAGCTATAGCCGCTATCAGACTATCATTCTATCCGGTTGTGAAGCTTAAAGATGCTGTTATTGAAGAATGTTATCTTGAAAATAATACTACATCATCTGTATTCAATCTTACCCTTGCAAATATTGGTGCACTTGATGCAGATATTAAAAAATATTACAAAACGTTAGAGGACGCCGTTGAAGAAACAAATGCTATTCAAAATCCTGAAAATCACATGACTGAAAGTACAGTAGTTTATGTAAGGGTAACGAATGCCACTCAATGTTACTCAATTGCTAAAATCACACTAACAGTACTTCCTCCGGTAAAATCTACCGTATTGAAAGACAAAACAATTTGTGCTGAAGCCAAAACAACATTGGATGCAGGACCTGGATTTGACGGATACGAATGGAGCACTGGTGAAAAGACACAGTCCATCAGCAATGTAGGAATAGGAGTACACTGGGTAAAACTGAAAACCGGAAAATGTTTCACTCTTCAGATGGTAACGGTACGTGCTTCTCAGCAGCCTGTTATCTCTAGTGTGGAAATCACTAACAATACAATCAAAGTAAATGTTACCGGAGGAACAGCACCGTATAAATATTCAATAGACGGTTTAACATGGCAGGATTCTGATACATTTACAGGACTTCCGAGAGGGGAAAATGAAGTATATGTAAAAGACTCATACAACTGTAACCCGATCCATATCACCATTACAGTACCTAACCTGATTAATGCAATTACTCCGAACGGAGATAAAGTAAATGACGAGATTGATTACTCCGCATTATCTTACAAAAAGAATCTGATCTTCATTGTTTATGACAGATACGGAAACAAATTGCATGAAGCAGACAAATTTAAAGGCTACAAATGGGACGGAACGGCATTTGGCAAAAGAATCCCTACAGGAACCTACTGGTACACCATATCATGGAACGAAAATGATAAAAACAGCACTGAAATTAAATATTCAGGCTGGATACTGTTAAAAAATAAAGATTAAACAACTTTAAAATATCCGGAAAATCACCTCAGCAATGGGGTGATTTTTTTATCCACAAACCTTATCTTCTGTTAACAGCCTGTTCCGAAAGATTGTGAACAATTTGTTAAATACTCACTTTAAATTATTTTTTAAATAAACTATCTTTGCACCATGGCGCAGAAAGAAACATTATCATCCCTTACCCACGGAAACTTTGCAAAAGAATTGTCAATTGCGGATGGGAAAATGCCTCCTAATGCAGTAGACTTCGAAAGACTGGTAATCGGAACTTTTTTAATTGACAAAAAAGGTCTGGACCACTCTATTGACCTTCTTACTCCGGAAGTTTTTTACGACCCAAGACATCAGATTATCTTTTCTTCGATATTAAAGCTTTACGAAGGCAATCACCCTGTAGACTTAATGACCATTATCCAGGACCTGAAAAAAACAGATAAGCTCATTCAGGCGGGGGGTGATCATTATATCATTGATCTCACTATGGGAGTAAGTTCATCCGCCCATATTGAATACCATGTACGTGTTATTCTTGAAAAATATATTTTAAGAAGTCTCATCAATGTTTCAGCTAATGTGATTGACTCTTCCTATAAAGAATCTACCGATGTATTTGAACTTCTAGACAAAGCTGAACAGTCATTCTTTGAAATCACCAACGGAACCATCAAAAAAGGTTTTGACACCGCCAACTCATTGGTAAAACAAGCTATTGACACCATCAAATCTCTGAAAGACAAACAAGGGCTTTCGGGAGTTCCGTCCGGATTCAGGGATGTAGATAAAGAAACGGGGGGCTGGCAAAATTCCGACCTTATTATTATTGCCGCACGTCCGGCGATGGGTAAAACGGCCTTTCTTCTTTCCATGGCAAGGAATATCGCCGTAGGACATAAAATCCCTATGGCATTATTCTCTCTGGAGATGGCATCCGTACAGCTTATCACCAGAATGATCGCATCAGAGACCAGAATCTCATCTGAAAAACTGAGAAAAGGAACTCTTGATGATGAAGAATGGCAGAGACTATTTTCCAATGTATCTGAACTGGAAAACGCACCACTGTATATTGATGAAACCCCTTCCCTATCTATATTTGACTTCCGTGCCAAATGCCGAAGACTGGTTATGCAGCATGGCGTAAGACTGATCATGGTGGATTACCTTCAGCTGATGACGGCCGGCAGCGGCGGGAAAGGCGTAGGAAACCGTGAACAGGAAATCTCTATGATCTCCCGTTCATTAAAAGCCATCGCAAAAGAATTAAATGTCCCGGTAATTGCACTTTCCCAGCTTTCACGAAGCGTGGAAACACGCCCTGGAAAAAGACCTCAGCTTTCCGATCTAAGGGAATCCGGAGCGATTGAACAGGATGCGGATATCGTATCATTTATTTTCAGACCTGAATATTACAAGATTACGGTATGGGATAATGACGAAGAAGGACAGGAAACCTCTACTGAAAATCAGGCTGAGCTGATCATCGCAAAACACAGAAACGGTGCAACTGCAGATGTAAGATTGTCCTTCCTGAAACATTTTGCAAAATTCGGAGATATTGAAGCAGCTCTTGACGGGGGTGCAGGAGGATATCCGTCTAATTTCGGATCTAATGAACCTAGTGGATTTGACAAGATAAAAACCACTATTCAGCCTGGAGCAGCATTTGATCTTCCGGATAGTTCAAAACTTTCAGGATCATCCATGAATGATTTTGATGATGATGATGATTTCCCTTTCTAATTTTTTAGCCTTGTAAAGTACTTGAAAATCGAAATATACACTGACGGAGCCTGTAGCGGAAATCCCGGAAAAGGAGGATATGGCATTCTCATGCGTGTGCCTGAAAAAAATTATCAGAAAACTTTTTCCAAAGGTTTCAGAAAAACCACCAACAACAGAATGGAGCTTCTTGCTGTGATTACCGCCTTGGAAAAACTGAAATCAACAGAAAATGATATCCATGTTTATACAGACAGTAAATATGTTGCCGATGCCATCAATCAGAATTGGCTTTCCGGATGGATTAAAAGAGGCTGGAAAAATGTAAAAAATCCGGATCTCTGGAAAAGATTTGCAGAACTCTATAAAATTCATACCCCAAAAATGCACTGGATAAAAGGGCACGCAGGGCATTTTGAGAATGAATTATGTGATAAACTGGCCGTGGCGGCCGCGGCTTCTGCAGATTTAGAAGTTGACAATTATTTTGAAGGGCTGGAAAACAATACACTTTTTTGATTTAATTTTTATCAATTCTAAAATTGAATTGAAAACATTCACTATTTCATCTAAGCTTTAACTATATTTTGAATATTTTATATCATTATAAGTAAAATTAACATTATATTTATTAATCAGGATTTAATATATTTACACATCTAATAAAAATAAATCTGATTCAATGAATAAAAATTTATTGTCTTATATTTTTCTCCTGTTATGTTTTTTACCAGGAGCTCTATTTTCTCAAACCTATCAACTTGCTGGAAATCCGGTAAATACAACAGGATGGACCATGGTTTCACCCACCCAGGTTAATGGCGATTTTATACAACTGACACCGGATACCAATAGCCAATCCGGATCGATCAGGCTGAACGATCCTATCAATCTGAAATACTGTGACAAATGGAGAGTAGAATTTGATTTCAGAATGGATTCTAACCAGACAGCCAATGGAGACGGAATTGCTTTTTGGTATTTAGCAAACCCCCCGGCTACAAGTGTACAAGGTGCCGGTATTGGAGTTTCTCAAAATGCAGTTGGTTTTATTGTAGGGTTTGACAGTTATAATAATACAACCGCTGCAACAATGAGCAAAGTACATGTTGCTTACGGGCAGGTTGTTAACACAAACGACACGAATAATGTAGAATTTTTCAATGTTCCGGGAAGCTCTTTTCATTCACCGGATCTGAATTCAACCCAGCCTTTTCAGGGTACCACATTCAAACACGTTGAAGTAACGGCTCAGGTAGATCCGGCAGCTCCAGCTAACTGGATTGTACAGATAAAAATTGATAATAATGTAATCTGCAACCAGTCTTTTACTCCTTCAGGTGCTGCTGCCGCAATGACTATAGGATATTTTGGTTTTTCAGCATCTACAGGAGGTGCAAGATCCAGACATTCCATTAAAAATGTAAAAATCTATACAGATAAAGTTCCTATTCTTCAGCCTACTGCTACACAGTCTTTCTGCCCGAATCCAAGTACCGGATACGGATCTGTAAACTTAACGACTTTCAACTCTCAGTTTGTCAGTAATCCATCAGCGTATACCTTCACCTATTTACAGGGATCAACACCGATAACCAATCCAACAAACTTTCAGTTCAACGCCAACACAACCGTTACTGTTATTGTAAAAGACAACGCCGGAGTATTGTGTGATAACCCGGATGGAAAGATTCAGCTGGTACTTGCACCATTCACTGCTAACGACAGAATCCTTACCGCCTGTAATAACAATAAATCAGGAAAGGCAATTTTCAATCTTGAATCCGCCAACGTAACTGGTGTTCCGGGTGTTAGCAAAAAATATTACAGAACCCTCAATGACTTAAATGCCGGGACAAACGAAATTACGAATCCTTCCAGCTATCTGTCTCCCGCCGGATCAGTATATGTAAAAGTAACAACTCCTCTGGGATGTACAGGAACAGCTAAAATCGATCTTACATTCTACCCGGATACACCTGTAAAAGAAGCCACTCTGGAGTCCTGCTTCATAGAAACCAATGTTACGAATGGAATATTTGATCTTACTTCTGCTGATGTAACTTCATTAACAGATCCGCCAAAAAAATATTATACAAGTATCGCAGATGCTCTGGCTGGTACCAACGAGATCATGAATCCCAATCTGTATATGTCCGCAAGCACCGCTGTATTTGTAAAGATAACAGATACCAATGGATGTTTTGCCATTGCAAAAATCAACCTTGTTGTACTTCCTCCGGTGAGATCCTCAGTTTTAAAAGATAAAATCATCTGTGTGGATGCCAGAACCAATCTTGATGCCGGCCCAGGCTTCGATGGCTATGAATGGAGTACAGGAGCAAAAACCTCTTCTATCCAAGGAGTGGGTGTTGGCCAGTATTGGGTAAGGTTAAAAACAGGTGACTGTATCACCACCCAATTAGTTAAGGTCATTGCTTCTGCTAATCCTGTTATTACCAGTATAGAGATCAGCAATACAACCGTTATAGTGAATGTATCAGGAGGTACTCCTCCCTACAGATATTCTCTGGATGGCCTCAACTGGCAGGATTCAAATACTTTCACAGGACTGCACAGAGGAGAAGCTAAAGTACATGTAAAAGATTTCTATAACTGTGAACCTGTAGCGATACAGATCACCGTTCCAAATCTGATCAATGCCATCACTCCTAACGGGGACAACATCAACGACGTAATTGACTACTCTATACTTGCTTACAAGAAGAATCTGGTGTTCACCGTATATGACAGATACGGCAATAAACTATATGAAGCCGATAAAATGAGAAACTTCACATGGGATGGAACAGCATCAGGAAAAAAGATCCTTACAGGAACTTACTGGTACAGCATCTCATGGAATGAAAATGACAAGAACAATACCGCTACAAAATATTCTGGCTGGATATTGGTAAAAAACAGAGAATAATTGTCCCGTATAAAAATCACTCCTCCCCTGGAGTGATTTTTTTATAAGCAAAACTAAAAAGTATCTAAGCAAACTAACACAGTCTTATTAATTTAACCGTAGTTCGGGTTAAGGAAGTTTAAATATAAAAGGTTGGAAGATGGAAGAAGGAGGTTGGAAGTCACTTTTGACTATAAATACTGAAAACCTCTGTAAAATCAAATTAGCTAAAAAAGATGGCAATCTATTATTGATGACCTTCAGAACCTCCCTCTTCCATCCCCAGCTTCCAAGCTCTATAAATCAAAAATTCTCATCCCGCCTCACGTTAATTTATTTATCCATTTCTCATAGATACATTAAATTAATTAACAAATTGACAATTTATATTATGTAATTGACAATTATACATTACATATCACGAACCAAAATAAATATATTTACAAGTACAACCCAAAACTAATCCACTTCATGAAAAGAAAACTACTCTTTTATTATTTAACCATTTTATTAGGCTTCTCAGGGCAAACGTTTTCTCAAACCTACCAGCTTACAGGCAATCCTGTAAATACTACCGGGTGGGATCTTGTATCAAACGCAGCAGTCAGTGGTGATTTTATAAGACTTACCACAGATAACACCAGCCTGTATGGAGCCATAAAATTAGCCACTCCCATTACATTGAGCTATTGTGACAAATGGAAAGTGGAATTCGACTTTAGAATTGACGGAAACGGAACCACCCAATTCGGAAGAGGTGACGGTTTCACCTTCTGGTATCTTGCCAATCCCCCTACAGGATTCGTTTCAGGAGGAGGTTTGGGAGTTCCCGGAAATGCATCAGGGCTAATGGTTGGTTTTGATATTTTCAACAATACCACAGAAGGCCAGATGAGCAAAGTACATCTTTTGTATGGAACGAATGATACCGCCGGAAACAATATCGAATTTAACAACACTCCCGGAAGTACATTTCACTCTCCGGATCTGAATCCTACCCAGCCATTTGTTGGACCAGATTTTAGACACGTAGAAGTAAACGGCGAAACAGATCTTACCAACCCTGACAGATGGATTATTAAGATTAAAATCAACGGCGTACAGATTGTTGATCAATCTTTTGCTCCGTCAGGAGGAGCAGTGGGAATGTCTCAGGGATATTTTGGATTCTCGGCAGCCACCGGAGGTGCAAGTGCCAGACATTCCATTAAAAATGTAAAAGTTTATGTAGATAAAGTTCCTATTCTTAACAATACGGTAACTCCTTTTGTCTGCACCAATCCTGCTACAGGAAACGGCATTGTAGACCTTACTTCTTATAATGCCCAGTTTGTTAATAATCCTGGCAATTATGTTTTCACCTATTATGTATTGGGAAGCTCTACTCCTATTTCCAATCCTACCAGCTTCCAATATTCTGGAAATACAACAATCAAAGTGGTGATCAAAGATCCCAGCTCTACCCTGTGTGACAACGGAGATGGCGTCATACAACTGAATCCAACTCCATTTGCGGCAGACAATGCTACCTTAACAGGATGTAATAACAACAATGCGGGAACCGCAACATTTGATCTTACCTCCGCAGCAGTCACCAACATTCCGGGATGTATTAAAGAGTTTTACAATACAATGCATGATCTGAATGCAGGGATCAATCAAATTCCCAACCCTACCGCTTATGCTTCCGGAGCTGCAACCATATTCGTAAAGGTAACTACCCCCCAAGGATGCGTAAGTACATCAAAAATAACATTAAACCTTCATCCAATAGTAACAGTAACGGATGCTCCTTTAAGATCATGTTTCCTTGAAGCCAATCCTTCACTGGGAACATTCAACCTGAGTAATGCTACGGTAACCACAGTAACAGGAGCTACTAAAAAATACTATCCTTCTCTGACAGATGCCATTGACGGAACCAATGAAATTTTAAACTTCCTTGCTTATACGGCTCCAAGCGGTGTCATCTATGTAAAAGTTTTCAATACACAGGGCTGCTATTCTATTGCAAAGGTCACTCTGACAGTTATTGCTCCGGTAAAATCCAATGTTTTAGAAGATAAGATTATCTGTATTGAAGATAAGACAACACTGGATGCAGGACCAGGATTCAGTAGCTATGAATGGAGCACAGGAGCAACCACACCGTCTATCAGCAATGTAGGCGTTGGAACATATTGGGTAAAACTGAATACAGGAGGTTGTATTACTACACAAACAGTAAAAGTTTATGCTTCCGAACAGCCAGTAGTAACCAGTATTGACATTTCAGGAAGTACAGTGACCGTTTTCACCAATGGCGGAACTCCTCCGTACCAATATTCAATGGACAATGTACATTGGCAGGAGTCCAATATCTTCACCAATGTGGCCAGAGGAGAAACCAAAATATACGTTAAAGACAGCTATGATTGTGATCCTATTATCGTCAATATTACCGTACCTAATCTTATCAATGTAATTACTCCAAACGGAGACGGTGTAAATGATGCTATTGACTATTCTGCACTGGCAGGAAAGCTCAATCTGGAAATAGGAATATTTGACAGATACGGATACAAACTTTTCCTTGCAGACAAATCCAACAAGTACAGATGGGACGGAACCACCAATGGAAGCAAAAAAGTCCCTACCGGAAATTACTGGTATTCTGTAACATGGAATGAAAATAACAAAAACAGAACCCCAATAAAATTCTCAGGATGGATCATGGTAAAGAATAGAGAATAATTCATCATTATCAGTTTTAATATTTGAAATCACTTCGGAAACGGAGTGATTTTTTTATTTGATTTTAAACACGCTTTATTCGCATTCAATTCTTAAATTTGTCCTATGAATTATTTGGAAGCTTTAAGCAGAAGATATTCTGTGAAGAAATTTAACCATGAGATCATTCCTCAGGAAATCCTGCATAATATTCTTGAATCAGGAAAACTGTCGGCCAGCTCATTGGGACTTCAACCTTACAAAATCTTTGTTGTTGAAAGTGAAGAAATGAAGCAGAAGTTAATTCCTGCTTTCTATAATCCTTCTCAAATTTCTACGTGCTCCCATCTCATTGTGATCATTTCAAAGAAAACCATTGAGGAAAACTATATCCGGGGATACTTCAGTCATATTTCTGAAGTAAGGGAAACTCCGTTGGAAAATCTCGATCTTTTTAAAAAAAGCATTACCCAGCATATCAGCCAGAAAACACAGGATGAAATTTTCACGTGGGCAGAAAAACAATCTTATATAGTACTGGCCAATATGATGTATGCCGCCGCTATCGAGAATATTGACTCATGCCCTATGGAAGGCTTCCGGCAGGATGTGATAGAAGAAGTTCTGAATATCAATCCCGAAACCGAAAAAGTAACCGTTACCCTCGCTTTAGGGTACCGTTCCGAGGAAGATCACTTCCAACACATGAAAAAAGTACGAAAACCAAACGAAAAATTGTTTAAATTTATTTGATATTAAACGATTGTACCTAAAGCAAGCATATGATAAAAGCGGATGTATTAGTAATTGGTTCCGGTATCTCGGGACTTTCTTATGCCATAAAAGTTTCTGAACAGTTTCCTGATGCCAAGATCATCATCGTAACCAAATCTGACGAAGACGAAAGCAATACGAAATATGCACAGGGCGGACTGGCCGTGGTCACCGATTTCAAAAACGATAATTTCGACAAACATATTGAGGACACCATGCGTGCCGGAGACGGTGAAAACAAACGCGATGTGGTGGAAATGGTAGTAAAGGAAGCCCCTGCAAGATTTAATGAAATTGTAGAATGGGGCGCCAACTTCGACATGAAAAACGGAAAATTTGCGTTAGGAAGAGAAGGCGGCCACACGGAAAACCGCATTGTACACCACAAAGACATCACCGGCTTTGAAATTGAAAGAGCACTGCTTGAAACAGCCAATAGCAGTCCTAATATTGAGATACTTGATCATCATTACGTTATAGACATCATCACCCAGCACCACGTTCCGGGAAAAGAACTGAACGAAGGTGATATTCACTGCTACGGAGCCTACATTCTGGACGAAAAGTCAAGAAAAATCAAGAAAATCACATCAAAGATCACTTTGGTGGCTACCGGAGGGGCCGGACATGTTTACAAAAATACAACCAACCCTACCATTGCCACCGGTGACGGAATTGCTTTTGTAGCCCGTGCCAAAGGAAAGGTTTCCAACATGCAGTATTATCAGTTTCACCCAACCGCACTTTACAGCAAGATTGACGGCATGCTTTTCCTGATTTCAGAGGCGGTGCGTGGAGACGGCGCTAAATTAAGAACCAAAAAAGGCGAAAAATTTATGCATAAATATGATGAGCGTGAAGAACTGGCCTCCAGAGACATCGTGGCAAGAGCCATTGACAATGAAATGAAAATTTCCGGGGACGAATATGTAGGTCTGGACTGCCGCGAAATGGATCATGAAAAATTCCTTGAACACTTCCCGAATATTTATAAAAAATGTAAAGATGAAGGAATAGACCCTTTCACACAGCTTATTCCTGTTGTTCCTGCCTGCCACTATCTGATGGGCGGAATTGAAGTAGACCGAGACGGGCAATCTTCCATAAGAAACCTTTTTGCTGTAGGTGAATGTACCAATTCAGGCCTTCACGGAGCCAATAGACTGGCTTCAAATTCTTTACTTGAAGGTTTAGTTTTCGGGCACAATGCCGCTATGAAAACAGTAAAACTGCTGAATGAAAACAACTTCAATTTCGATGATCTGAAAGCAGTACCGGAATGGGACGAGGAAGGTATGAAAATCATGGATGAAATGGTTATCGTAAGCTATCTCAGAAAACAGCTTCAGGAAATGATGAGTGACCTGGTAGGTATCGTGAGAAGCAACAGACGTTTAAATATGGCACTCCAGAAACATCAGGAGATTGCCGCTGCTGTGGATGAAATTTACCGTTACTCCATTCTTTCCCCTCAGTTATCAGAACTAAGAAACCTGACCACCGTTGCCCATCTTATCATTACCGAATCTATGGAAATGAAAGAAAATAAAGGAGCATTTTACAATAAAGATCTAGCCTAAACAAAATAGTATAATGAAAAAGCCCAGCTACGTTACCGATAAAGCATTAAAAACATTTATTAAAAACGCTCTTGAAGAAGACATTCAGGATGGCGACCACTCCACTCTTTCCACCATTCCTCAGGATCTTGAACAAAGCGCCAAGCTTTTAGTAAAACAGGATTGTATCTTAGCAGGGGTAGAGCTGGCAGAAATTATTTTTAAAACTTTTGATAAAAACCTGAAGGTTGAAACCTTCATCAAAGACGGAGCTGCCGCAAAAGTAGGAGATGTCGCCCTTATTGTAACCGGAAGCGCAAGGTCTATCCTTTCCACCGAAAGATTGATCCTGAACTGCATGCAGCGAATGAGCGGAATTGCCACTTTAACTCACGAGTGGGACTCAAGACTGGTGGGAACAAAAACCAAACTTTTAGACACCAGAAAAACAACGCCTAATTTCAGAATATGTGAAAAATGGGCAGTAGCCATAGGCGGAGGAACCAATCACAGATATGGATTATATGATATGATCATGCTGAAAGACAATCATATTGACTACAACGGAAGCATTACCAATGCTGTAAAAATGGCTAAAGACTATATCAAAACCCATAAGAAAAAATTAAAAATTGAGGTAGAAACAAGAAATCTTGACGAAGTTCAGGAAGCCATCAAAGCAAAAGTTGACAGAATCATGCTTGACAATATGGATGTTCCAACGATGAGACAGGCCGTAGAAATGATCAATGGATTATGTGAATCTGAAGCATCAGGTGGAATTACCCGTGATATGTTAAAAGAAATAGCCTCTACAGGAGTTACCTTTATCTCCGCCGGAGCCCTTACTCACTCGGCTGAGAATATCGATTTGAGTCTCAAAGCCGTGAAATAGCGTTGTATTTTTAATAAAAAGAGCCCCTGTTTGTTAAAAATTCAACAATATGATTTTTTTCATATAGAAATTCAACTTTTGTCCATAATACTGAAAATCAACAACATAAAGCTTATTAAGATTTAGTAAAAATTAACATTGAGTTAATAATAGTTAAAATTTATTTTGCGAATTTTGCAGAAAATTAAATCTAATTATTACTAACGATTATGAAATTAATCAACAAATCGATGCTGTCTGCAGTAATCACACTTTCTACAGCCAGTGTCTATTATGCTCAACAAGTTCAGGACACCGCAAAAGCGAAGTCTAATGACATTGAACAAGTTGTATTAACTGGTGTTGCCGATATCGCTAAAGATAGAAAAACTCCGGTAGCAGTTTCAACAATTAAAGAAGCTCAGATTGTTGAAAGATTAGGAAATCAGGAATTCCCTGAAATCTTAAACACAACCCCGTCTATTTATGCAACTAAAGGAGGCGGTGGATTTGGAGACGGTAGAGTTAATGTTCGTGGATTTGATATGAACAACACTGCTGTAATGATAAACGGTGTCCCTGTAAATGACATGGAATCCGGATCTGTTTACTGGTCAAACTGGGCAGGACTATCTGACGTAACTTCTGCAATGCAAGTACAAAGAGGTCTTGGATCTTCTAAATTAGCAATCGCATCTATTGGAGGTACTATTAACGTACTAACAAGAGCGGCGGACAAAAAAAGAGAAGGTAACGTTACTGTAGGACTTGGTAATGATGGATATCTTAAAACTTTATTTTCATACAATACAGGTAAGTCAGCAAAAGGATGGTCTTCTTCGTTCTTAATGTCAAGAACAGCAGGAGCAATGTATGTTGATGGAACTGATTTTGAATCATATAACTATTATTTCGCTTTAGGTTACCAACCTAATAAAAAGCATGATTTCCAGTTTACTTTTACAGGTGCTCCTCAATGGCACATGCAAAACTATCAGAGTAGAATTTCCGATTTCATTAAATATGGTGAAAACGGAGAACCTAACAGAAGATATAATCCAAACTGGGGATATTTAAAAGGAGATGTTTACTCTCAATCCGTTAACTTTTACAGCAAACCTGTAGCATCTGTTAACTGGGATTGGAATATCTCAGAAAAATCTAAGTTATCCACTGTATTATATGCTTCTTGGGGAAGAGGTGGAGGAACAGGTTTCCTAGGAGGTATTAATGGTAATAATATCAACAGTGCAAAACTTAAAAATGACCAGGGACAAATCAGATTTGATGATATCTATGCATGGAACCAAGGAGCAGCCATCCCAGATTTCTCAAACGCTGCCGGTACAGCAGCTCCTGCTAATCCAAATCCGGGAATTGCCACCAGAACTAGTGGTCTTGTAAGAAGATCACATATTAATTCTCATGACTGGTATGGTTTCTTAACTAACTTCCAACATAAAATTAATTCTAACTGGAGCTTCTCTGCAGGTTTAGACGGAAGATATTATTATGGTTACCACCCGGGTCTTATCTCAGGAATGTTAGGGAATTCAGAATATCGTGAAAACAGTAACCTGAATGCAGCACCATACTACTCTGTTACACAATCTTACGAGCCTAAGCCTTCTGCTAATCCTTTTGTAAAAGCAATCAAAGATAATTCACAGATTGCCAGCAGAAACTTTAACGGAGAAGTAATGTGGTTAGGAACTTTTGGACAGTTGGAATACTCAAACGATGCCATTTCAGCATTTCTACAAGGGTCACTTTCCAATCAGCAGTTCCAGAGAATTGACAATTGGGTTATAGACGGTGTTACCAAACAACAAAATCAGGTAGTTAATACTAAAACCGGATTTAAAGGAATTTGGGGATACAATGTTAAAGCTGGTATCAACTATAATATCAATGAGCAGCATAACGTTTTTGCCAATATGGGTTATTATTCTAAACAGCCTAATAACTATGCGGTATATCCAAATAATCAACAGGTATTAAATTCTAATCTACAGAACGAAAAAATTGCTTCTGCAGAGTTAGGATACGGATTCAGAAGTTCTGCTTTCAGAGCTAATGTTAACCTGTATTACACTTCATGGAAAGACAGATTCCAAAGAGTTACCAATGTTAATATTAATACTCCTACCCCATCAAATCCAAATAACCAAACCAGAGCTTATGTAAACTTATTAGGTGTACAGGAAGTTCACATGGGGGCAGAATTCGAAGCATTCTATAAAGTTACAGATTACTTAGAATTAAACGGTATGTTCTCAATAGGTAACTGGAAATACAAAAACAATCCTGTTGGAGAATTATTCGATGATAATAACGTTGCTATAACTGATCCTAAAACTAACAGTAACTCAGTACAGCTGGCGTTAGATGGTATTAAAGTTTCTGATGCAGCACAAACAACTGCAGCTTTAGGATTTACTTTAAAACCAGTAAAACAACTTAGCGTTTTCAGTACTTGGAGATATGCTGATAATTTATACGGAACATTTAACATTGACCAAAATTTCATCATCAATAATGGCGTAATTCCAAAAGCAGCTGAAAAAGGAGCTTTAAAGATGCCTAGCTATAATCTTTTTGATTTAGGTGTATCTTATTCTTTCAACCTGAATAACGGAAACAGACTTATTGTAACGGGTAATGTTTATAACCTGTTTGATACTACTTATATCTCTGATGGTAAGTCTTCAAATCATGTTAAAGATGTTGCTGATTTCAAAACATCTACTAATACTGATCAGCAGGCACAGCAACTATATAATGCTTACATCAACAATCCAGCAAACTTCTACAAAGGTTTGGATACTTCTAACCAAGTATTCTTTGGATTCGGAAGAACATGGTCTGCATCAATCTCATATAGATTCTAATATTATAGATTTTATACCTATCAAATCCCGGCGAAAAGCCGGGATTTTTGTTATATTTGTGTACAAAAAAATTGATTATGGATTTTTACAAAATTTTACTTAATGCCCACAAAGGATTCGGGTATCTTGAGCTTCTTTTAGTAGCATTATTTATTATTGCGCTTTTAGCAACCATGTTCGGCTTCAGCGGCAAAGTGAACAAATTTTTGAAGAAGACCACGCTCTTTACAATGATCTTCTTCCACATCCAGTTCCTCTTGGGAATCATTATGTTAGTGATCAACTTTACTAAAGGAATGGATATGGGATCTGTGATGAAAAATGCAGATTTAAGATTTCAATATGTAGAACATCCATTTTCTATGCTTATTGCGGCCGTATTGATGACCATCATCAACAAAAAAGTAAAATCCAACGATACCATTTCTTTAGGAATTGTAATCATGGGGCTTATAGCGGCAGGTTTATTTGCATTCGCATTCCCTTGGACAAGAGTCTTTGGGGCTTAAAAACATAAAAATAAGTTATCATTTATGAGTTAACTTTTTAAATAGTTTAATCTTTAAATTTTTAATTAAATCAATGAAAGTAGCTGTAGTAGGTTCAACAGGAATGGTTGGACAAGTTATGCTTAAAGTTTTGGAGGAGAGAAACTTCCCTGTAACAGAATTAATTCCGGTAGCATCCGAAAAATCTGTAGGCAAGAAGGTGAAGTATAAACAGAAGGAATTTACGATTGTAAGCATGAAGGACGCTATAGCTGCCAAACCTGATATTGCTATTTTCTCTGCAGGAGGTTCTACTTCCCTGGAATTCGCTCCTCTTTTTGCAGAAGTCGGAACAACGGTTATCGACAATTCTTCAGCCTGGAGAATGGATCCGGATAAAAAACTGATCGTTCCGGAAATCAATGCCCATGTTTTAACCAAAGAAGACAAGATCATTGCCAACCCGAACTGTTCAACCATTCAGCTCGTAATGGTTTTAGGACCTTTGAATAAAAAATATGATCTTAAAAGAGTAGTCGTTTCCACCTATCAATCGGTAACAGGAACCGGTAAAGCTGCTGTAGACCAGCTGAACTCAGAGATCAGCGGAGATGATTCCGTAACCAAAGTATATCCTTATCAGATCTTCAAAAATGCTCTTCCTCACTGTGATGTATTCAGTGATGATGACTATACAAAAGAAGAGATCAAGCTGATGAAAGAACCTAAGAAAATTTTAGGGGATGACACCTTCAACCTAACAGCGACAGCTGTTAGAGTTCCGGTACAGGGAGGCCACTCAGAAAGTGTGAACATTGAATTTGAAAATGAGTTCGACCTCAACGAAGTAAGAAAAATCTTATCCGAAACCCCGGGCGTAGTAGTAATGGATAACGTAAAAAACAACGAATATCCAATGCCGCTGTATTCCGAAGGGAAAGACGAAGTTTTCGTCGGCAGGATAAGACGCGATCTTTCACAGCCCAAAACGCTCAACCTCTGGATCGTAGCAGACAATCTGCGAAAAGGAGCCGCAACGAACGCTGTACAGATTGCAGAATACTTAGCAGCCAACAACTTAGTTTAAACTAACAAAATAAAAAAGGGTCTCAAAATTGAGATTCTTTTTTTTATCAAACCTATGGACAAAAAAAAGAAAAACAATAAAGATAAAATAGGCTTTCAAAAATGGATTGCCGGTTTTGGAGTCATTCTTTTCATCGGAAAGATCATCGCCTGGAAACTCACCAATTCAGATGCTGTATTTTCAGATGCCATGGAAAGTATCGTAAATGTAATCAGTGCATTTATGGGCCTCTACTCTCTTTATCTTGCTGCAAAACCCAAAGACGAAGACCATCCTTACGGCCATGGAAAGGTAGAGTTTGTCACATCCGGTATAGAAGGGGCCCTGATTGCCATTGCAGGAATCATGATTATTTATGAAGGTGCTCACAGTCTTATCGTCGGAAAAACTCTTGACAAGCTGGATCTGGGCATATGGATTATAGCAGCAACGGCTATTGTTAACTATCTTCTTGGCTATATTTCCATTAAAAAAGGTCAGGCAGAGAATTCACTGGTGCTTGTTTCTTCCGGAAAGCACCTTCAATCTGATACCATAACCACTCTTGGCGTAGTAGTCAGTTTAGTCGTTGTATATTTTACTAAAATCTATTGGCTGGATTCAGCGGTAGCCCTTGTTTTTGGAGCTTACATTATTTTTGTAGGCTATAAAATTGTAAGAAAATCCTTAAGCGGGATTATGGATGAACAGGATCCGGAACTTCTTAATCAGATCATCAGGGTTTTGGAAGATAACAGGAAAACAGAATGGATTGATGTTCACAACATGAAAATCCAGCAATTCGGGGCCTCCCTTCATATTGATGCTCATATTACTTTACCCTGGTATTATAGCCTCCGCGATGCCCATAACGAGATGGAAAAAATGATTGTCCTTCTTGCCCAAAATATCAAAAGAAATATCGAATTCAATTTCCATATGGATGATTGTAAAACCATCTCATGCCCGGTCTGCCAGATCAAAGACTGTCCGGTCCGCGAAAAAGACTTTGTAAAAAGAGTTAAATGGACTCCTGAAAATGTAACAAGTGTTGATAAGCATTCAGTAGAGTAATAACTGGTACCATATTCACTTGTTTAACCTGAATCGGGTTAAGGAATTAAAGGCTGGAAGAGGGAAGTCGCTTTTAGTTATAAATACTGAAAACATCTGTAAAATCAAATTAGCTAAAAAAGATGGCAATCTATTATTGATGACCTTCAGAACCTCCCTCTTCCATCATCTGGCTTCAAACTTTCATCAATTAGATATTCTTATTCTGAACTAAGGTTATTTACATTCTCTCTCAGCTTTCTTTCCCCATAAGCATCTGTCTTCTGTAGTAAAACACAGGGACAATTAGCAGCAATGTTAGAGGCTGAATGACGAACCTCCTCATATAAAAGGAAAAAAGGTATCCGATACCGAAACGGTCATAGATACAGTAAAGGTAGATTGGAAGGGTAATTACAAAGATAATCGCGATCAGAAGAGCGCCCTGTATTGTCCAATCCCGTTTTTTAAACAGACACTGAATAATCAGGCAGGAAAAGAGCAGATTCAGCAAAAATCTGAAAAGATGTGATATGATCAGCTTTCCCCATTCAAAGTGTGGAAATTCAATATTTTTATTGGCTTCATGAAAATAATCCAGAAAAGGATCATAAAAAATCTGTCCTTCAAGCAACCTCACCCCTGCAAGGCCGCAGATTCCTGCTATTACCAGAAGCCAGTTAAGAATTCTCATGTTTTAAAGCAAAAAATTTGATCCATATCAGCCAAAGAATTACCACTGTACCATAAATAATTGCTGGGAAAACAAAATCATGGAACATTTTTCCGTATTCAGCATGATCGGTCATCACAATATTCAGGGCAGCAATCCTTATGAGATTCATTACATACAACAAAGCAAGGCCTGCAAGAGCGAATACAAACGTTTTTGCCCCTTTATAAAAAGCAAATACAAAAGCGGCAAATAAAATCATTACAGAAACGGCATTACAGCCTTCCACCATTCTGGTGGCATAATCCGTCTTTACATAAAACCAGACCTGTTCATTTTTGATATCATCATAAAGACGTGTTGGATAGCCCAGCGCATTCTGGATACTACTTACCTGTCCGGCAATCATTCTTGAAAAAAGATCAAGTCCCTCTCCTTTTCCGCTGTTCAGATAAAACTGATATGCAAAAAGCAGCACCATATAGATGATGATGAACCTCAGCAGAATAAGTAAAACAGGCTTAAAATCCTTTAACATACTGCAAAGATAAAAATTAGGGTGAAAATGAAAGAGAAAAGTTAAGGTTTTGGGAATGAAACATTGAAGCAGGAAGATAAAAAATATGAGAAACCTTTAAAACAAGTGAAAATCCAAATCAAATACATAACCTTGATAATCTTCACCTTACAAGCATCCAAAGCCTCCATCCGGCATCTATTCTCTACTCACTGTAAATTAGTATATTTGTTTCCATATTATGACTTCCGAAAACGCAAAACGATTTTTTGAAAATTATCTGGGTGAAACTTCTTCTGAGTTTATTACATTAGCTCAAAGCGGCTCTGCGAGGATGAATTTTCTGGCCGCATCCGGCACCCGGAAATATATTGTAACCGGCAATGAGAATATTCCGGAAAATGAAAGTTTTCTTTATTATTCTGAAATTTTCTCTGAGCTCAACCTTAATACCCCAAAGATATTTGCAATTTCTGATGACAGAAAAATGTATATTCAGCAATATCTTGGGCAAAATACCCTTTCAGAGCTTATTACCAAAGAAGGGCTTTCCCGCCGGATACAATCTCTGGTAAAGCAAACTCTGGAAAAACTTTTCCAGCTTCAGGTTCTTACACAAGGGAAAATAGATTTCGCTAAAACTTTTGAATATGAAAGTTATGATGAACTTCCGGTGATCCACGATCTGTATTACTTTAAAAACTTTGTAGCAGATGTGCTCGAACTGGAGTACAAAAAGTCAGCTTTATTGAAAGAATTCAGAAAAATAGCCACTCTTATTGAAACCCTGGAGCCCAAAGGGATTATGATCCGTGATTTTCAGGCCAGAAATATTATGGTGGATGAAAATGACGGGGTTTCTTTCATTGATTACCAGTCTGCGATGAAAGGACCGTTGATGTATGATGTAATTTCTTTTCTTTTTCAGGCTAAAGCCAATTTTCCGGAAGACTTTAAAAATGAAATGCTTGATTTCTATATTTCACAGTTTGAAAATATGGAAAACCAATCTCAACTAAAAAAATCGGTAAGACCATTACAGATGATGAGATTCCTGCAGGTACTTGGTGCTTATGGATTTAGAGGGCTCATCCAACGGAAACAGCATTTCCTTACTAGTCTGGAAATGGGAATCAGAAATATTGCCCAATTCGCAGAATACTGGGAACAGATGGATGACTATCCTGAATTGAAAAAAGTGATCAAACAACTCACAACGGAGGAAACAAAATTAAAAATTAATGTCATTTTAAACCATTAAGAGCTTTTAAATGTTAAGATTAATGTTTTCACAGATAATATAATAAAGTCTTAAATTCTTTTATTAACGAACATTATAAAGAGCTCCTGAATAATTTTGATTGATCAAAATCTTAATTTCCCTTAAAACTTAATCAACCTTAATAGTTCAAATAAAATAAAAAAAGAAGAAATGCTACACATCGACATACACAGTTTTTCGTACAAAAAAGGAGGAATTCCTAAAGACAATACCGGAAACGGAGGCGGTTTCACTTTTGATTGCAGAGGAATTCTGAATCCCGGAAGAATTGAAGAATATAAAACGCAGACCGGAAATGATCCCGGCGTTCAGGAATATCTGGAAACCCAAACCGAAATGCCTAAATTCCTTGAGCTGGTAAAAAACATCATTTCCATCAATATCGACAATTATCTGGAAAGAGGATTTGAAAATCTTCAAATCAGTTTCGGATGCACCGGGGGGCAGCACAGATCTGTCTATTCAGCGATCAAAATTGCCGAATTCATCCGCGAAAAATATCCTGAAGGTACAGAAATAAGCCTTCACCATGACGAACAGCACCACCTGAATATCGGTAATCAGTAATGAGCAATAAGTAATTTTACTTACGATTATTCATGACCTATTATCCATCACTTATTACCCATACTATATGAAAGCTCTCATTTTCGCAGCAGGAAAAGGCACAAGACTGAAACCTTTTACAGATCATCATCCAAAAGCTTTGGCTAAAGTAAACGGCATACCACTTTTAGAAAGGAATATCCAATACCTGAAAAGTTTCGGAATTACCGATTTTGTGATTAACATTCATCATTTTGGGGATCAGATTGTTGACTTTTTACATAAAAACAGTAATTTCGGATGCAGCATTGAAATCTCTGATGAAAGAGAAGAGCTGCTGGAAACAGGAGGCGGCTTGATTTTTGCTAGAAAATTCCTCGATCACGGGGAAGATTTTCTGATCATGAATGCTGATATTTTAACGGAAATCAATATCAATGCGCTGGTAGAATACCACAAAAAGATAAAAGATTTTGCTACATTAGCGGTTTCGGACCGTGAAAGTTCGAGAAAACTTCTTTTCAATGATGATATGGTTTTGAGAGGCTGGCTGAATGTACAGACCGGAGAACAGAGACTTGCGGAATTCAACAAAGGTTTCAAAGCTCTTGCCTTCAGCGGCATTCACTGTATCAACCCCGTTATCTTTGAAAAAATAAAAAGAACCGGCAAATTCTCTGTTATGGAAGAGTATCTTGACCTCATGCAAACCGAACATATTCACGGTTTTGTACATGACAGCATCCTGGTGGATGTAGGAAGACCAGAATCTGTAATAGAAGCCGAAAAACATTTTAAATAATTTTGCAATGGAAATAGATGGAACCAGGGATGAGAGTTTAGTAAATCCGGAACTTGATATTAACGAAACAAAACTACACAATAGTCTCAGACAGAAAACCTGGGACGAAACCATTACCAAAGACAGCTGGATGGTTTTCAAAGTAATGGCAGAATTTGTTGATGGCTATGAAAAACTGGCTAAAATAGGCCCGTGTGTATCCATATTCGGTTCTGCAAGATTGAAACCGGAAAGCCCGTATTACGAAATGGCGGTAGAAATTGCTGAAAAGATCACCAAACTGGGCTTCGGAATCATTACCGGAGGCGGACCGGGGATTATGGAAGCAGGAAATAAAGGTGCTTTCAATGCTGAGGGAAGATCTATAGGGCTTAATATTGATCTGCCGTTTGAACAGCATTTTAACCCGTATATCAATAAATCATACTCTATGAACTTTGATTACTTTTTCGTACGAAAAGTAATGTTTGTAAAGTATTCTCAAGGTTTTGTGGTGATGCCGGGCGGTTTTGGAACCCTGGATGAGCTTACGGAAGCAATGACCCTTATTCAGACCAATAAAATAGGAAAGTTCCCTATTGTTCTTGTAGGAAGCAAATTTTGGGACGGTCTGCTGGATTGGTTCAAAGCAACCCTGCTGGAAGAAGGAATGATCGCAGCTGACGATCTTGACCTGTACAGAGTCGTAGACACTGCAGATGAAGCTGTTGCTCACATCAAAGCATTTTATGATAAGTATTCTGTGAATGTTAATTTTTAATTGGCATATTATTTGTGACTTATATAATAAGCAAGTATGATTGTAAATCTATTAATTAAGATGAAAAAACTTTTATATATATCAGGAATTTTAACATTTTTTGTGTTAATGAGTTTTATGTATGTAGACTTTTTCTCTTCAATGACCAAAGTGGATTATATCGACGGAAGCAAAACATTGAAGTTTACCACAAAAATGAATACCAACCATATCTCTGATGCTATTAAAATCAATCCGAACACGGCTGGATTTGAAGCAGAAGTAAAAAAATATGTGAACAATAATTTTGATGTGTACGTTAATGGGGCTCCGAAAACGATTACCTTCACCGGAAGTCAGGTCAGCGGAGAAACGGTATGGGTATACTTTGAAACCGGAGGCGTTTCAGACATCAATACCTTAAAGATTAAAAACACGATCCTTTTAAGTTCTTTCCCGAAGCAGAACAACGTAGTTAGTGTTTCTTACAAAGGAAGCCAGAAAGTAATGAGTTTCCAGCGGGGCAAGGAAGTGAATGAAGTATCGTTCTAAACAAACAGAACAATTTAAAATATAACCACTGCTGATGCGGTGGTTTTTTTGTGGGTGTAAACTTCCCTAAAAATGTGTCCATTTAAAGATAGAGTTTTTGGCTTAAAAAACTTTAAATATGAAAAAGAGTAAGTATTCAGAGAGTCAGGTTTTTGGAATTTTGAAAGAACAGGAATTTGGTAAAAGTGTAATAGAGATATGCCGTAATCATGGCATTACGCAAGGTACTTTCTATCGTTGGAAGAGTAAATATTCAGGTATGGAAAGTTCGGATATTCAAAAGATGCGAGATCTGGAGTCCGAAAATTCTAAGCTTAAGAAACTTTATGCCGAACGATGTTTAGAGATTGAAGCTTTAAAAGATGTTTTGTCAAAAAAGCGGTAAAGCCTTCTGTACAGCGTGAAATTGTCAACTTTATTTGTAAGAAATACCATTTAAGTGAGCGTAGAAGTTGTTTGACAATAGGTATCAGTAGGCGAAGTTACCGTTACACAAGCATTAAAAATGACGATGAATTAATTGAAGTTTTGACACAACTTTCACAAGATCATCCAGGTTATGGTTTTTGGAAGCTCTATCATAAGCTTCGGGATTTGGGATCACAAACGGGTTCATAGAGTCTATGTAGCTTTAAATATGAGTATTCGCAGAAGGGTAAGAAAAAGGCTTCCCACCAGAGTCAAAGAAAGTATTAATATTCCTTTAGAACCTGATGAATGCTGGAGTATGGATTTTATGAGCGATAGTTTGTATGATGGGAGAAGATTCAGAATATTAAATATTGCTGATGATTATAACCGGGAATTACTGTCCATGGAAATTGATACAAGTATTTGCTCTGCAAGAGTAGTAAGGGTTTTAAATAGTTTAAAACAACAAGGACGCAAGCCTAAACGCATAAGAGTTGATAATGGACCTGAATTTATATCTAAAAATCTTCAGCTATGGGCTCAGGAAAATAAAATAGAAATTCATTATATACAGCCTGGAAAACCAACACAAAATAGCCTTATTGAAAGACTGAACAAAAGCTGCAGAAATGAACTTCTCAATATGTATGTCTTTAAAAGTTTACAAGACGCAGAAGAAAAAGCAAATCAATGGTGGATAGAATATAACTATAATAGGCCCCACGAAGCATTAGGGAACATAAGTCCTAAAAAATATAAACAAAAAATGAAAGAAGAATCTATCATTTAGAATGGAAACAAAATTGGGGAGCTTACAACAGAACTTGACGTATTTTTTTAATAATTATCAGATTAGAATAAAATACAAAAAGACCGCCTTTTTCAAGACGGTCTTTGTATTTAAAATTTGGTATCTATTGATTATAGAGCCTGAATATTATCTAACTGAATGGTTGTGGTAACCCCACTTCCGTTTCCAGTATATTCAAACAGGATAAATCCGTTTCCTGTTACTGAGGCAGGGATATCATATGTTCCTGCCGGTGCCAATGTTCCGTAACCACTTGTAGGAGTTTGCGGAATTGTAAAAGCAGAAGTAATATCTACTTTTGTAGCAGCCGTAATATCCCCAAGCGGAGTATAGTTTGTAGTATAGTACACTTTTAATGCATTACCATTGAAGAACCCAACGTTAACGTCAAACTTAAACTTGCTGGCTGCAGTAAAGTCAACTGGTACGGCAAAATAAGTTACATAGTTTCCGGTACCTGAATTAGCTCCTAATTGGATATATTTGTTAGTACCGAACGTTTTCAACTGCCAGTATCTGTTTCCTAACAGAGGATCATTTACATATTTAGGATATACCTCAAGGTTGGCAGGAGTAGTCGGATAGCTCTCAAAATCTTCAAGGAATGCTCCTGAGTAAGCAATTGCTGTACCTCCTTTAGGCGGCGTTGCATCAATTCTGCTTCCTTTGAAATTAACATCTTTAGTATTTCTTATAAGCATCTGCCATGTAGAGTTATATTTGCTCACCACAAAAGTGATATCTCCGTTTCCTGTTGGCAATAAAGTAGCTCCTTCAGAGAAGAATCCTGAGTTTCTCAGAGTAGTAGAACCTCCAGCACCATCTTCCAGTCCACGGTCTGTATCTACACCAGCTCCTCCTACGTAGTCAATATATGCCTTATTTACAGGATATACATCATTGATAGAGAACTGGGCATTAGAAACTTTAACCAATGTATTGATGTACTGATCACTCTTAGCAGCATTAAGGCTAGGTAATTCTACAGGTTTGATATTAACAACCTCAAGTCCGTTTCCACCACAAACGCCGGAAACATATCTGCCTAATAAAGAAGCAGGAACTCTTCCGATAGCATAAGTAGGATCTACAGAACCAATTTTAACTGTTCCTCTGTCAAGTCCTAATCTTAAACCTTTAGCATTAATTCTGATATGTGCTCCTACAGGGAAATCAGCATAGTTGCTGGATCTGTCAACTTCAATCTGAAGACCAGCAGTTGGGTTTTCCGGTTTATCCTGGAAAGAAATGGTTTTATAGAAGTTTCCACTTTCATCAGAAGAAATCACATAACCGTCAAAGATCTGATCAGTTTCAATGAGTTTAAACCCGGTAGCAGGTGCCTGAGCTTTAAAATCTGCAAGCGAAATGTTTGGTGCTGCAAATTTGTTCTCACACTGAATTGGAGGGGTATCCCACTCATCTTTTTGTACACAAGAGGTAATAGCCATTGCTGCAACTGCAATTCCTGTTACCGAACTTAAGTATTTCTTTATGTTCATTTTGATAATTTTTAAATTAAAGTAGTTAAATAGCCTGATTAAAATCTAAACTGTAAATTCACGAAATATGATCTTCCTTGAGTATACCAGTATTTTGGTGCAAACAAAGTAAACTCTCTGTCAAAATCCTGAGCAAAACTAGTATATTTTGCATTTCTTGTCTGCTCGAATCCTCCTGTAATATACTTTCTGTTGTCCAGAATGTTATTTATTGTTCCGGAAAGTAATACATAATATTTACCAATCATCCAGGATTTACCGGCATTAGCATTCAGGAAGAAAGAAGAAGGGAGTTTGTTCGGTCGTAAAACTCTTCTTAACTCTGATTCTGTTAAGCCGTAAATTGGTGTAGAAGAATTATCATTCTGAACAAATGATTCTGTTCTTACTAATGCAGCCGGATCAAGATAATTTTCATCAAAATAGTTCCAGTTAGCACCTACCCACCAGTATTTCGGGTTATTGTAACGGAAACCTAGAGAGAATGCCTGTTGAGGTGTTCCTCCCTGACGGTAAGACTTAATATAAGCTTTTCCCATACTTGTATAAGGAAGTCCGTTGGCAAAAGCACCTACAGCATCTGAAGCAAAATAAGTGGTAGGATCATTCTGATACGTATATTGTCCGATACTTGCCAGACCTTGTAAGGATAATGTAGGCAATACCTTCACATCAACTCCTAATTCCAAGCCCATATTTCTTTTCTTCACATCAGTCATGATCTGAGAAACGAATGCACTCTGAACATTGGTTTGGTTACCGTCAGCATCAACGCTTGCTAATGGAATACCATCTGCAAAGAATCTCTGAACTGTAGTTTCGTTATCGGTATCCACTAAGAAACCTGTAAATCTCATTTTTAAGAAAGGTGTAGCAATAACATAACTAAGGTCATTAGCATTGACTACCATATTTTTCACTCCAGGAGCAACAGATCCGTTAACTCTTGGGTTTACAAATAAGTCTTCTAAATAAGGAGCCTGAGAATAATAAGCTCCGTTATAAACCAAGAAGTTTCTTCCGTTTAGCTTATAGATAAGCTGTCCTTTAAGACCATAATTCCAGTAGTTGTAATCACCACCTTTTCCGAATGAGTCTTTGTATAGATAATGTTTGAATAAGCCTTCTCTGTTGGAAGTTGAATATCCTGCCATAGCAGAAACAAATACATCAAATTTTCCGGTTGAGAATTTTACTCCAGGGTTTACTTTTACTTCCTGTCTTCTGAAAATATAATCATACCCCATTTTATCTCCTACTCTCTTGGTTACATTTTCTTCACCATCATTAAATAAACCTGATTTTCCTGGCTGGTTTGTCGCTGCAAATGGATCTCTGTTCAGTACAAAATCTGCACCCAGAAGATCATTTACCTCTCTGTATTGCTCAGAATAATAGTTTTGATAAGATACGTTCAATAAGAATTTAGTAGTATCGGTAAAGTTATGCACAAAGTGAGTGGCCGCATTCCAGATTTTATCATCGCTTACATCATTTACTAAATAATATAAAGCTCTTTTACCTGTCTGCCCGTAATAAGTACCTGGAGCCTGAGACATATTTCTTCTGTAAAGCTTATCCCAATCCAGCTGTGTAACTCTCGGATCTCCTGACTGCCATGCCGCCAATGATGTTCTGTAAGCATCCTGCGCTGTCGTCATTGTTCCATCAGCATTTACCACTGAAGCATCAGGATTTAAAGAATCATAATAACTTGGAAGGTTTCTGTAATAAGTCGGAGAAGGGTTTTGTACATTCTGCCAGTCTAAACGGGAACCTTTATCTTTTCCGAACTGGTAAGAAACGGAAGTCCAAAGTGAAGATTTTTTATTAATTTTCCAGAAATCCTGAATTTGGAAGATAGGCTGGAAACCTTTTCTTACTCTTTCACTTCTCTGTTCTCCATCCTGGTATCCCCAATACGAACTATAATGTACACCTCTGTAATCATAAACTTCCTGGGTACTAGGGCTTGCAGTAGATCTTCTGTAAGGAGCTCCGATAAAGTTGAATGTCATTGAATGCTTGTCATTAAACTTTTTCTCAATTCCTAAATAAGTTCCGTAAGCATCATAGAAAGTTCCTTCCTGGATCCCTTCTTCAGCCCATCTTCTTGCCCCCATTACAGTGAATGCCCATCCGTTTTTGTTCATTCCAGAAGAATAACGTAAAGAAGTTCTGTTTCTGTAATTTCTGTTGGTTAAAGATTGTGTAAACTGAAATCCTTTTCTATACTCACTAGCTTTTGTGTTTTTGTAAACCACAGAGCTATTACCACCAAAAGCGTATTCAGACGGAGAATGGTTAGCTGAAATCTCAGGATATCTTGTAATTTCATTAAGACCACCCCAATTTCCGAAATCAACATTTCCGTTATCAGATTTCAACATGGAAACTCCATTCAGCATTGACTCTCCGGTTCTTCCGTCAATTCCTCTCGGACGGAACCAGTAAAATCCTAGATCAAAAGCAGCAATTCTGCTGAAGATGTCCTGAGAAGACTGTAGCAATCCTACTGTAGAAGCCTGACCGCTGGTTCCGTCATCATCGTCATCACCCTCAATGATAGCCAGACCTTGATCTGCGCTTGTAAGAGCAGAATATAGGGTAATAGCCCCTAAATCCTTTCTTTTCTCGTCTGCTGCTACATCAAACTCCATTACTTTCGTCTCGAAGTTTGGTTTCGCAATCACAATTTGGTAATGGCCCGGCTGAAGGTCTACAAACTGGAAGTATCCAATTTTATCAGCCGTTACATCATTCTCACTCCCTTTAAGATCTACTTCAGCCTTTTCAACAGGCTTTCCTTCCGCATCCTTAAGATACGCAAACACAGTGGTCTGCGCAAAATAGTAGGAAGCAGGAAGTAAAGTAAATAAAGAGACTAATGATAGTTTTTTAATCATGAGTATATTTATTTTTTTTAATACTTTTCTTCTTAATTTTCAACAGTTTAAAACTTGGGGGCACAAATTTAATCAAAATTTAGAATTTAAAACTTTTTTAACATTATTTTTTCTTAACATTGCACACTTTTATGAATCATTATATAAAAGAATTATATTTATACTGTTTTAAATTTACAAATATTTAAAATGGGATGAATTAAAAAAAGGTAAATTTGTCGTTTAAATAATTTTAATACTCTAGAGGATGAAGAGATTTATGAGTTTTATGGCCATCGTTTTTTCAATAATGGCTTTTGCACAACAGGGGAAACTTAGGAAAGTGGCTGCTGTTGGCTTTTTGAATGTAGAAAACCTTTGGGATACTATACGTTCAGCAGATTATATTGATGGTACTAAAGACATCCGCAATCCTGCTTTTCACAGAAGCATCCCACTTGACTCTATCAAGTTTTTAGAAGCTGAAAAACATGACGGGCCGTGGAGCGATGATGCTTTAAAGGGTAAAAAAGCCGTACGATACCAAAGCGGTTCAGAAGAGTTTACTCCAAGCAGTGCTAAGAACTACAACACTAAAATCTATAAGGCAAAACTAGCCAACGAAGCTAAAGTAATTTCTGAAATGGGTGCCCAATATACCAAAACAGCTCCTGCTGTGGTAGGACTTATTGAGGTAGAAAACAGACAGGTAATTGAAGATCTTATCAAGCAGCCTGCCCTGGCAAAATATGATTACGGAATTGTTCATTACAATTCTTATGACTACAGAGGCATTGATGTTGCCCTGATTTATCAGAAAAGAAGATTTACAGTAAGCAACTCTTTAAAGAAAGAATTAAAGATCTTTGATGAGAAGGGAAAAAGAGAATATACCAGAGATATTCTGGTGGTAACCGGATTCCTTGATAATGAAAAAGTAGCTTTCTTCATGAACCACTGGCCTTCCAGAAGAGGAGGTGAAGCAGTTTCACTTCCGAAAAGAAATGCCGCTGCCGCTTTACTTAAGCAGCAGATGGACAGCGTAAGAGCAGCAGATCCTTCTACTAAACTCTTCGCAATGGGTGACTTCAATGATGATCCTGTAAGTGCGAGTTTAAAAAACCACTTAAAAGCAGTGGCCAGCCCTAAAGATCTAAGCGAAACGACACCGTATCTTAACTTAATGTATCCTCTATACAAAAAAGGGATTGCTTCTTTAGCATATCAGGATGCTCCGAACCTGTTTGACCAGATCATCGTTTCTAAAAATGTGATTGCTGATCAGGTAACGAAAGAATATTCTGTTTACAAAGCAGAAATCTTTGCTCCTGCTTATTTGGTGAACAAAGAAGGTAATTATAAAGGCTATCCTTTCAGGTCCTGGAACGGTGATCAGTTCACCGGCGGATACAGCGACCACTTCCCGGCTTTTGTTGTTCTGCAGAAAGAACCATAAAAAATAAAACGGCACTCATTTTTGAGTGCTTTTTTTTATGTAAATTCATGATTATGAAAAACATACTTATCATTCTCCTGTTTTCATGTCTTCCTCTAAGCTGTTTTTCCCAGGACAGCCCCAAGAAGAATGAAGAGAAATCTGAAATGAAACCGTCTAAAAATGAAGATGGTGAATGGGAACTTACCGTAATGGATTCTCAGTTTGACTACTTTTTAAATGCAGTAGCCAAACCGATTAGTCAGTATTCTGAATCTTATCTGAAAACAAAAAATACATTTCTGGTCACAGAATGGAATTCTTACTACAATTCCGGGAAATATAGGAATATCATACAATCCGGAATTGATTATGATCCCAAAGAGAAGTATGGGATAAAATTTGAGTATAAACTCTATCAGGTATTTGCTTATGTCAACTGGCGGTACAAACTGAAAATGAATGGTCTTTCCGGAAGTGATGTAACCCGGTGATCTATTTGCTAACCATTTTTATTCAAATGATCAACCATAAAAAAAGGTTCAGAATTGCTTCTGAACCTTTTATTTTTATAATAGCTAAAAATTATTTGTTGAATAATTCCTCTACTTTATCCCAGTTTACTACATCAAAGAAAGCAGAAACATAATCAGGCCTTCTGTTCTGGTAGTTCAGGTAATAAGCATGCTCCCAAACGTCTAATCCAAGAACCGGAGTTCCTTTTACATCTGCAACAGGCATTAATGGGTTATCCTGGTTTGGAGTAGAAGATACTGATACGGAACCATCAGCATTCTTAACTAACCAAGCCCATCCTGAACCGAATCTTGTTTTAGCCGCATCAGAGAAGTCAGTTTTGAATTTATCAAGACCTCCGTAGTTTTCGATAGCTGCTTTTACATTTCCTACAGGCTCTTTGCTTCCGCCCGGCGTAAGAATTTCCCAGAATAAAGAGTGGTTGAAGTGTCCTCCTCCATTATTTCTTACTGCAGGCTTATCAGTTCCTGTTTTACAGATCTCTTCAATTGTTTTGTCTGCAAGATCAGTTCCTTCAATAGCTTTATTTAAATTGTCGATATATGCCTGGTGATGTTTTGTATAGTGGATCTCCATTGTTTTTGCATCAATAGTAGGTTCCAATGCATCATAAGCATATCCTAATTTTGGTAATTCAAATGACATAATTTTTATTTTTAATGTTATATCCAAATTTAGCCATTATTTAAGCTATAATCAAAAACTGGGGATTACTTTAATAAATCTTTAACATTGATATATTGATTTAGAATGAATTAAATTTTAATTTATACCCAACTATTTCTACATTTACCCCATAAATTGTATTTGATAAAAGTAAAAATCATGATTTCTCTGCTACTTTGTGTATTCTTATCTCTTACCGCACAAACTAAGGAAGACTTAAAAAAGAAATATGAAGACAGCGACCTGAATCAGAAAACGGAAAAAACGATGAAATCTCAAAATGTTTATCCTGACAGCATTCTTCTTCCTCCCTTCACTACACTAATTCCTTTTACACCTTAAAAGAGGATATTGAAGATTTTGAATCCATTTCCATTGATCTGGAAATTGGCAATGAAGTTCCAAAGGATTATTATTTTTATATAGCACCTTTCAATCTGGAATTTAACAACATTCCAATCTACTGCGGTATCTAGTCAAAAGGAGATGGTATCGGCTCAAAAACAGGAAAGCAGGATAATTATATTCCTTTCAACGGAATTTTCTCCAGATGGTATGAACGAGATAGAAATGCTTTAAAAACTGACGGTTATTTCATCAGCTCTGACGGAGAAGGAGACTTCATCAACGTAAGAAACCCAATTAACTGGAACAAGGGAACCTACCGCATTACGATCAAAAAAGATGGCTATATCCCGGGAAAGGCTTTTCCACAAAATATCAATGAAAAAGACTCTTATTTCACCTGGGGAGAATATGAACACACATGGCTTACTATGACTGCAGAAGATTTAAAATCCCACAAAATGATCACAATAGGCTCTCTGGCATTTCCCGGAAAGAAAATTAAAATGAATAAAAATATAATTTCATTTCTGGAGCAATACAGATTCATTATTGATTTTGCCTCTAAGCCCCGTTTTAAAGGCTCTGAAGACCATCTGTATTACAAAGATATTCCTTACATCAAGGTTATCCAGAAAAATATATTAATCAATGGAAAGCCGGCTCGTATTGAAAAATTGAAAACCCTTCATAATAATACCCATCATCCTGACCAGGATTCGATCAAAGGAAAAATGCCTGTATTATCAACGGATAAATTTAATCCTAAAACGAATGAACTTATTTTAGAAACAGGAATTTTAAATCCCAATAAAAAATAGAAAAGCACGGAGACATATGATCTCCGTGCTTTTCTTTAACAACAATTAAATTAACTTATTTATTCATAGACATCAGGAACTCTTCGTTGTTCAATGTTCCTTTGATGTTTTTATTCACAAATTCCATAGCTTCCACAGGATTCATTTCAGAAAGGTACTTTCTCAGAATCCACATTCTTTGGGAAGTTACTTCATCAAGAAGAAGATCATCCCTACGCGTGCTGGAGGAGACAAGATCAATTGCAGGATAGATTCTTCTGTTGGCAATTTTTCTGTCTAGCTGAAGCTCCATGTTACCTGTTCCTTTGAATTCTTCGAAGATCACTTCATCCATTTTAGAACCGGTATCGATAAGAGCCGTTGCAATAATCGTTAATGAACCTCCGCCTTCAATTTTTCTGGCAGCACCAAAAAATCTTTTTGGCTTGTGAAGGGCATTCGCATCAACACCTCCGGAAAGAACTTTTCCTGATGCAGGTGTCACGGTATTATAAGCTCTTGCCAGTCTGGTAATAGAATCCAGTAAGATTACTACATCATGTCCGCATTCTACCATTCTTTGGGCTTTTGCTAAAACAAGGTTAGCTACTTTTACGTGCTTTTCTGCAGCTTCATCAAAGGTAGAAGCGATAACTTCTGCATTTACACTTCTTTCCATATCGGTAACTTCTTCAGGACGTTCGTCAATCAGAAGAACCATCATATATACTTCAGGGTGATTGGAAGCGATAGAGTTCGCAATATCTTTAAGAAGCATGGTCTTACCCGTTTTAGGCTGGGCAACGATCATCGCTCTCTGTCCTTTTCCGATTGGGGCAAACAAATCAACAATTCTTGTTGACATTGTTGAATTGTTCCCGGCAAGATTGAATTTCTCTTCAGGGAAAAGCGGAGTTAAATATTCAAAAGCGACACGGTCTTTGATGAAAGCAAGATCACGGCCGTTAACTTCTGTAGGTTTTAATAATGAAAAATATTTTTCACCTTCTTTTGGAAGTCTTACAATTCCTTTAACCGTATCTCCGGTTTTCAAACCATAATTTCTGATCTGTGCAGTAGAAACATACACATCATCAGGAGAAGAGATATAGCTAAAATCTGATGAACGCAGGAACCCGTAGTTATCGGGAAGGATTTCTAAAACCCCTTCAATGCTTACCATACCGTCGAAACTAAACTCTTTCTTATGTTCGGTATGCTCTTCAGCTTTCTCAGCATGCCTGTGCTGATTTTGATTCTGGTTCTGGTTCTGATTTTTATGCTGATTTCCGCTGTTTTGCGGATGATTGTGTCCTCTTTGGTTTTGAGGTCTGGCCTGAGACTGAGGGTTGTTAGGCCTTTCTTCTGACGGAGCAGATTCTTTGGGTTCTGTGTTTTTTGGAGCTTCAGGCTTTTCCTGTGGGGCAGCTTCTGTATTACCTGTATTGGTGGTAACCCTTTTTCTTTTCTTTTTGGCTGCTGCCTGTGCTGGTGTTTCTTCAGGAACTGCTGGCGTTTCAGCTTTTGGTTCTTCCGGTTTTACTTCCTGAACTACCGGTACTGTTTCTTCTGGTTTTTCTTCAGCTTTAGGTGCTTTTTCTGACGGAGCTTTTGCTTCTGCTTTGGGCTTGGCCGCAGTTTTTCTTGGGGCCGCTTTTTTCGCTGGGGCTTTTGCAGGTTTCTCTGCTGGGGCTTCTTCAGTGGTCACACTGGTTTCTGTGGCGTTGAAATAATCTTTTGAGACTTTGGGATTAGAAGCCTGAAAGTCAAGAATAGCAAAGATCTTATCATTTTCATTGCTGTTTCTTGCAACTTTAACGCCCAAATCTTTTAAGATTTTAGTCAGTTCCGTTACGGATTTTGACCTTAACGTTTCTATGTTAAACATATTTAATGTAAAAATGTAATTAATTGTGAGTAAGAAAAGTAAGTCCGGTGACTTTTGTTTTCAAGTACATTGTATAATGCAAATCTACACTTATTTTTGAATTGTGCAAAATTTATATTATTTTTGCCTGGAATTTGAGATTCAATGCTACAGAGAATACAGACCATATGGACGTTATTAGCAGTTTTAGCTGCTGTTTTCCTTTTTATTTCAGGACAGGATGTTGCTGTTTTCGGCAGTATTCCGGTGATTGATATAAGCTGCATCGTGCTTGTTTTAGCAGGAGCATTGAGTATTTTCAGTTTCAAAAACAGAAAAAGACAAATTTTGCTGAATACCACCAGCATCATTATAAACGTTTTGTTGATTGGCGTATTGGCGTATTGGTTACTCAACTTATCCGGAGGAATTCAGTTTCCTGAGAAGGGTATTGAGCCAGTTTTCCCATTGATCGCGGTGATCTGTCTGCTTATTGCAAACACTTACATCCGAAGAGATGAGAGGCTCGTAAAATCTGTAGACCGACTTCGATAGCCTTACAACGATTTTTTGAGTGAGAACAGTTCCGAAAGGAGCTGTTTTTTTATTTGGGCATTTTCAATTTAAACTTTAAACCTCCAATCTTTTTGATCTCTTATCATATATATTAACCCGTTGTGCATTATGAATACAAAGAAATAAGTTGTTCATTCGATTGAAAATCAGTAAATTGTTTTTACCACAAAACATTTACAATGAACAACTTAATTGCAAATTACGAAAGAATTTTGGAGGTTTTACGGGAAATTTCAGATGAAACACTTTTATCTTACCAGAGACGTATTCCCAAAATGAAGGATTTAGAGGTTGTAAGCCTCGTCTTGACTGCCGAATATATGGGTATTGTCGACAGTATGCCTTTGGAAATCTGTAAAATCTCCAGAAGCGCACGCTCTAAAATATGTAAAGATAAACAGTATTGTTATCCAAACAGAGGTTTTTGCGCATCACAGCAAATGTCTTTTTATGGCTACAAACTTCATTCGGTTTGTTCTTTGAACCGTGTTTTTCAAAGTAATAAGAAGGAATTATGCAAAAACATTTGAAGGATTCAAAACAAGAGTTTTAGCAAAGATTACAGCTCTTACAATTGTTCAATTTATTAATAAAAACTATTTAAACAAAAAAATCAATAATCTAAAGTCAAGCATAATTTAAAACGCACAACGGGTTATTTTTAATAATTTTTAAGGACAACTGTTTTTTGATAATAAATGACTCATATTCTCTATTTAAATTATCCATTGGATATTTACAATTTTTTTATTATCCTGCTCTAGGTTGATGTTTTTTTTAATAAAATTTATGTGAGAGACACACTCCATTTAATTATGACCGGATTCGTCTACGTGATTACATGTTGTGTTGTTAATTCGGATTGAACTGAATATTGAAATTCTTTAAATAATCCTCTATTGGTTCCATTCCCATTTTTTTTCTTCTTTCGTTCACAGTTTCAGGATTTTCTAATTTATACAATTTACCATTTTCGATTTGTGAACCATATATTTGGGGGTTTCCTTCGTCCATTAAAATCCTATCTTTCATCAATGCATATTGTTGTTTAGATAAGTCTCCATTTTCAACCGCTTTCTCTATTTGTGGAAAATACTTTTTTCTGATTTCTTTAGTACTATGTTGCAGTCCTAACCAGATTGCATCCATTTGTTTTTGACCTACCTCCTTTAATGTTGGCATACCACACTTTTCAATAATGCTAATCACTAATTCTTGATTCCTATGGTCTTCTTTAGCGTATTTGATGAGTTCGTTTGATTTTCTAATCTTTTGGTCACTTTCTAAAACTTCGCTCAAGATTTGATTTTTTTTGCTGCAATCGACTTCAATAATATCTACTGAACCTACATAGACAAATTTATCCTTATTCATATAAAGGAATATTGATATCATTAAAACAAGAGCAGTTAATATGCTAAATAATATTTTTTTTATTTTCATTTCTATTTTTGTGTCATATTCCAAAATAGATTGACCATTTTTGGTTAAAAATTAATTGTAAAAATAGGAATTATTTTTAAACGCACGCTCTAAAATATGTAAAGATGAACAGTATTGTTATCCAAACAGAGATTTTTGCGCATCACAGCAAATGTCTTTTTATGGCTACAACTTCACGCGGTTTGTTCTGTGAACGGTGTTTTTTAAAGTATAGACCTAAGTCCGGCATCTATTCATGATATTCACTTTTTGAAGGACATTAAAGAACGGTTGTCTGATTGTATCTTGCTTGGTGATAAAGGGTATCTCTCATCAGAGGCACAGGTAGATTTGTTTAATTATGCTAATATTACCTTGGAAACTCTGAAAAGAATCAACCAAAAAGACTACAAACCACAGTTTTGCTTGTTTAAAAAGCACAGAAAAAGAATTGAACCATTATTCTCTCAGCTATGTGACCAATTTATGATAAGAAGGAATTATGCAAAAACATTTGAAGGATTCAAAACAAGAGTTTTAGCAAAGATTACAGCTCTTACAATTGTTCAATTTATTAATAAAAACTATTAAACAAAAAAATCAACAATCTAAAGTCAAGCATAATTTAAAACGCACAACGGGTATATAACGGGTATATATTAATAATTTTATATAACTTGATGCAACATTTCCGTTAAAAATACGACAGATCATTCCAAATAGTAATTAACATGAAAAAATTAACCCTTCTTGCTTTATCTATATTCTCAATTGGTATTTCCGCTCAGGAAGTTTCCAAAGAAAGAGTACAGACCATCCTTTCAACGCTGGCTTCAGACGAAATGAAAGGCCGTGAAATCTGGACTCCGGAAAATGATAAAGCGGCCGAATACATCGCATCGCTCTTTAAAGAAAACAATCTTGAATACTGTACGGGCAATTCTTATCTGATCCCATTTGAGTACAAAGGAAAGAAAGCTTATAATGTATGTGGAATCAAAAAAGGAAAAACAGATAAATATTTAGGATTTTCAGGTCACTTTGATCACATAGGAACCAGCGATAAAACCGGAGACAATATTTATAACGGTGCTGATGACGACGCCAGCGGAATCACTACTCTAGCGGGTATTGCTGATTATTTCAAAAATAAAAAGCCGGATTTCTCAATGGTTTTCATTGCATTCAATGGGGAAGAAAAAGGAATGCTGGGCTCCAAAGCGATCTCAATGGATGCCAATCTTGATAAAATCTACAATAATATGACCGCGCTTTTCAATTTTGAAATGGTGGCTACAGAATCTCAATGGGGGAAAAATGCCCTGTTTATGACGGGTGATGAGTTTTCTGACCTTGATGAGTTGGTGAATAAAAATGCAGCGAACGGAATGAAAATCAATCCGGATCCTTATGCTTCACAACAATTGTTTTACAGATCAGACAATGTAAGTTTTGTTAAAAAGAAAATTATTGCCCATTCATTCTCTACTGTAGATATGACAAAAGCCCACCACTACCATAACGAAAGTGATGATGTAAGTGTTGTAGATTTCGACAATTTAACAAATATTATCAACAATTTCGGGAAAACGCTTGAAAAATTAAAACCAGCCAATTTTGCTCCGAAATATAATGACAAAGTAAAATTTTAACAGAATAAAACCGCCGGAATGGCGGTTTATTTATTATAAGCCCTTTCATTCACCTTCAATCTGAAATAGTAATAAAATTCACTGTATATCAGACTTCTGATAAGAATTGTAACAAAATCAAATTAATAGACACCTATTAAATAAAGTAAAAAAAGGATTTAGAACGTCTGTTCCTTTAATTTTACGTAATTTTGCTATCCAATTTTTCATTGAATGAAACCATTACAAAGAATACTACATTTCGCAAAACCCCACCGAAAATACCTTTTCGGGAGTATGTTTTTCAATATCCTTTACTCATTGCTCAACATTTTATCTGTAGGAACAATGCTTCCTATTTTAGGATTAATGTTTGGGACTATTGAGAAGCAGGATAAACCTCCTGTATGGTCCGGAGAAGTTGGTGATTATTTTGAATTTTTAAAAAATAAGGCCTATTATTTTGTGCAGGCAGAAATTGATCAGCATGGCGCTGTTCAGGTATTGGCTGTTCTTTGTGCAATAACTGCGTGTTCATTTTTATTGAGAAATATTTTCAGATATATTGGTGCTTTCCTATTAGTTAATTACCGAGTGGGTATTACCCGTGATTTAAGAAGTGCCATGTATAATAAGTTTCTTCAGCTTCCTGTTTCTTTCTTTACGGAACAGAGAAAAGGAGATATGATGTCCAGAATTTCCAATGACATTGGAGGTGTAGAAGGCGGAATTATGGGGGTATTGGTTGATCTTATCAATGCTCCGTTCATGATCATCTCTTCACTGATCGCCTTATTTATATTATCTCCACAGCTTACCTTATTCTCATTAGTTGTTTTTCCTGTCATGGGTCTTCTTATTTCGTGGACGGGAAAAAGCTTGAAGAAACAGGCTTATCAGGCACAGGCTGAATTAGGAAATCTTTTTTCACTGGTAGACGAGACATTAAAATCTTCCAAAGTAATCAAGATCTTCAATGCGGATAAAATCCTAAAGAACAGATTTAATCAGACAACAACCAACTGGCAGAATTTTGCCATTGATATGAGCCGAAGACGGGAATTAGCCTCTCCTATGAGCGAATTTCTTGGTTCAATAACCATTCTTATCATTACCTGGTATGCCGGAACTCAGATCCTTGAAGAGCAGACAATGCAGCCTCAGGCTTTCCTTGTTTTCATCGGGATGTTCTTCCAGATCCTTGATCCTGCTAAAAAATTATCTAGTGCGATCTCTTCTATTCAGGGAGGAATGGCAAGTTTAGACAGAGTAGCGGAAGTTCTTGATTATGATCTGAAAGTAGAAGAAATTGCAGAACCGGTATCGATCTCTACGCTTAACAATCAAATTGAGTTCAGAAACATTGGTTTCTATTATGATAAAGACAATGTGATTCTTAAAAACTTTTCACTTATTATCCCTAAAGGAAAAACCATTGCTCTTGTAGGACAAAGCGGAAGCGGAAAGACAACGATTGCCAACCTTCTGGCAAGGTTCTATGATGTGAGTGAAGGTGAAATCCTAGTTGACGGAACCAATATCAAACATTTAAAACTGAATGAATACCGCCAGCTCTTAGGAATGGTAACCCAGGAATCTGTTTTATTTAATGATACGGTTTACAATAACATCTTAATGGGTAAACCTGAAGCCACAAGAGAAGAAGTCATTGCGGCAGCCAAAATAGCTAACGCTGATTCATTCATCACTCAGCTTCCTGAAGGTTATGAATCCAATATTGGGGACGATGGAGGAAAACTTTCCGGAGGACAGAAGCAAAGAGTTTCCATCGCCAGAGCTGTATTGAAAAACCCTCCGGTGATGATCCTTGACGAAGCTACTTCAGCCCTGGATACAGAATCTGAAAGATTTGTACAGGATGCCCTTGAGAAAATGATGGAAAACAGAACTTCTCTGGTGATTGCCCACAGGCTTTCTACTATTCAGAAGGCAGACTGGATCGTCGTTATGGAAAAAGGGGATATTGTAGAACAAGGAACCCACCATGAACTGATCGCTAAAAAAGGAATGTACCACAAACTGGTGGAACTTCAGAATTTCGACTAATCGTTTATTGAATTAAATTTCATTCAAATGAATCCTATACAAGAGTACTTCTACAGAATCGATGAGCCTGAAAGAAGTACTCTTTTGTTTTTACGTAAAAAGATCCTTGAATCTGATCCCGAAAACATTACAGAAACGTTAAGTTTCGGACTTCCATTCTTCAAGTATAAAAAGAAAATGCTGTGCTATCTCTATTACAGTAAAAAGCATAAGAAACATTATGTAAGCTTTTATCACGGAGACCGGCTTGATCATCCTGAACTGCTTCAGGAAGACCGCAAAAAGTTCAAAATACTTCTTATTGATATGGAAAAGGATCTGCCTGTGGAGCTTATTATAAGCCTTACGGAAGAAGTTAAGAAATACATAAAATAAAAACTGCGGTATGGTTTCCCATACCGCAGTCATCTTTAAAAACTTTTTTCATCATTTTGTATTAATTCCACTGAATTCTGCCTGTTTAAGTGCCCATGCAAAAGCATTGGCTGTAAAAGTAGAATTATAAATTAATGTTCCTGCTGTCCCATAAGTTGTTTTAGGTGTTGGTTTTTTATTTACATCTAAAATAAACGGACATATTGTACTTGAGTTTAAATCACCCGTATTTCCGCTTTGAGAATTAAATCCTCCTTCTCCAACCCATATCAGGTTGAAACTTTTATGTTTAAATGCTGTGACAGCACCCGCAACTGTACCTGTGTTGTTATTGGCATTAGTCGCATTGGAGTAAACACTTATTTCTCCTGATGGCAATCCTGTAAAATATACAACATCTGTAGCATCATCTCCCCAAAGCTTGCCCCGGATATCTCCGAAAGGACCATTAGTTATATCATCGGAAGTAATGGGTAAAGTATACGTTCTTCCGTCTCCGGAACCTCCTGTTGTAGATTGAGAAATACTCGGATCGTTAAAGATTGTTCTAAAGAAATTCTGATTCCCTGAATTATCTTCACAGAATGAAAGAACAACACCTCCTTTTTGCAGATATTGCAGGAAAATGGAAGCTTCAGCAGCATTCATTCCATAGCTGTACCCTATTACCACGATATCAACGGGAGCAGAGCCTAATAGCCAGGTATTCAATTGGGCAGCACTTGGAGAATTGCTTCCATCAATAATCTGAGACCATCCTTCATATTTTACGGTACTTGCAGGAAGTGTTCCATAATTAGTATTGGTTGTAATTAATGTATTGGAAGGTCTTCCGCTATTGCTAAGATTATATCCATACGTTGTTCCAAGCCCTATTGTAAGCAGTTTTTTTGCAGGAATCACCACTATAACATTCACACTGCAGGTGGTAGAAACTCCTCCCTGACTGTCAGAAGTGATCGTTATCTTTTTTACGGCTGTGGAAGAGGGTGTACCCGTTCCGCTTAAGGTAACATTCTGGTTCCCTGTCGCAGTAAATGTTCCTGAACCTCTGAAAGAAATTCCATCTACGGTATTGGTTGTAATGGTATAGCTTCCTAATGAGGAAACATTAACTGGTAGTGTAATTGTATTGGAGGCAGTAAGAGCGGTTCCAACTTTATAAACTCCATTTACCGTTGCACTTCCACAGCTCATGGTATAGCTTCCTGCAGGACTGAGCACATTAACAGAAACAGGAGGAGTACAGGTTATATCGGTACCATTGGCTGTCAATGATACAGTATCTGTCTGAATATTCAGAGGGGTTCCCTGTCCTGCGATCTGGATCGTTTGTGTTCCCGTATTAAGAAAAACACCCGTTCCATAGAAATTATATCCGTTGGAAGTCGTTCCCGAGATGGTATAATTCCCTGGTTTGGTCACATTCACAAAAATGCTCAGATAGTTTGAAGGGGTTAACTCACGACCTTTCACATAAGTTCCCATGGCTTTGGTATTGGCGCAGTCAACTGTAAACACTGCTTTTCCAAGCTGCCCGCATACACTTTTCCATTCATCATCTGCCAGGCTCCAGTAATTAAAGCAGTCTTCCGTAGTATTATAGATGGTAAGACCGTCATCAGCTGCTTTATTAATGATTATTGCATTTCTCTGGGCTTCTGTAAGGCGTGGAATAAGTATCCCTTTATTATTAGCTGTTGAAACAACATCCAGTACAGAATTTTCATTAGGCAGTACAGTATTGATCCCTACAGCCCCATTGGTTTGTGAATACAGTTTTCCAAAAGTTAAGAGTAGCACTAAAAGCAGTACTCCTAATTTGGGTTTTGTAAATTTTGTTTTCATCGTTTTTTTAATTGTTGGTTAATATTGCGTTCTTTAAAGTGATCGGTATGATCCTCCGCAAAAGTATATTCCTTTCAGTCTTTTAGCTTAAAAGATAGCTACGCAATACTACGCGTGCGTAATAAAACTCACATTTTCTCAGCAGAATATGATTTTGCCCACTCATCATTCCTTTTTTAAAATCGTGGGTATCATTTATATATTATACCTGAAATAAAGACTTCCACTTGGCAAGGGTATTTCTGCTCATTTTAAAATGGGCTGCGGTCTGGGCATTCGTCAGTTTATTTTTCTTCTGATATTCAAGAATTTTCAACACAGAATTTTTATCATACGATTTCAATCGTTGGTTTTCTAATTCGGATGTATATTCCATGTCTCCGAAAATTAATTGATCAAGCTGTAAAATATCTATTGTGGTGAAAAGCGACTGAAGTTTCTTCTGAATAAGCGGATCTGAAAATTTTTCAGGAAATTTTTCAGAGATAATATCTGTGTAGATGCATTGGTAATCCGGATGCTGCATACTCATTTTTTGATCCATTTGTAAAGAGTGGTTTTAGGAATCTTATATTTTGAAACGACTTCGACCGTACTCATCTGTCCGGATTTTATTTTATCCAGTATAAAACTCTTTACTTCCTGTGTATAGATACTTTTTCTGAATACCATAGTAGATTTTTCTACTTTAATGGTACGGTCTGTCATTGTAGGGGGTGCATAGAGAATCAGATGCCCTGAGTATATTCTGAAAAAATCAAATTCAAGAAGTTTACTCCATCTTAACAGCACTTCGGTATCCATACTATTCTGCAGATACATATCCTCTACCTGTTCTTCATTACAATGCATAAATTTTGCAATTCTACCGAGGGGTATAGAGAGTTCTTCGACTTTCGATTTCACCAAAGTCCCTATATGAATAATTTTCAAATTCATGTTTTTATTTCTTACACACAAAAGTACCTTCTATCCTGTGATGACACGACGTATGCCGGTACGCAATTCTACTTGTGCGTAATAAAAATCACAAACAGAACCTCAGATCTTTAAAATAAAGCTGTTTATGTTGATTTCAGAGGGAATATTCAATTTTTTTCTGATCCTGTATTTTCTGCTCTCAACGGCCCGGATGCTGGTGTTGGTACATTGGGCTATTTTTTTGGTATCAAAATCAAGTTTCATCAATGCACAGAAATATAATTCAGAATAAATGAGACCGGGATTCAACTCCAGAACTGCCGGAATAAAATGAGGGAAGAATATCTGAAATTTATCATAAAACAGGGGCGAATTATTTTCCGCAAGGCTAAAAATCTCCTGTATATCTTCTTCTGTAAGATCATTAAGAAGCATTTGCTGTTTCAGCAGTTCCTTATTTTCCTTCAGCAGATCTTCAATGGTAGAGTCTTTCATGCGGGTATCTTTGATTAGACCGTATATCAGATCATCTTTCTGCTTGATAAAAACAATATCCATAAAAAAGGTAGCAATGGAAAACAAAATATTGAGGAGTCTGACCGTTTTGAAATCCCCTTCCCGAAAAAAATTACTCTTAGGAAGAAAATTGAAATCGAAATAAAGGCAGCTGATAAAGTTGATACTGATTATTGCAGTAACAATAAGCACCAAATAATTATCTTCTCTGTAATTGAGAAAAAAGGGCAATGCAAATAATAAAGAAAAATAAAAGTATTCTACACCGGCATTTTTAAAGGTGTATATGTAAAAAAAACTGACAATAAATATCAACAGAATAAAAATAGAAAACACAACACCTTTAAAAATTCTCTTAAATCTTTTTGTTTTACCTTTCAAAGACAATAAAAAAAGCCAGAATAAAGTGATTATCGTGAGAAATGTAGATGTCAAAATATCTCCAAAAAAAAGGATAATGAAAACGGAATAAAAAAAGAATAACAAGAATAAAAACAAAAGGTACCTGTTAATAAGGCTCGCATAATTGCTTTCAAAATCTGCATTATTTTTTTCAGGTTGACCATGGATCACCTTAACGAAAAATTCATATATCATCTTTTTTGTTTTTGTTTTTTTAAACGCTATGCAGCTATTAATACCAATAGCTACTTAAGCACATATCAATACTCGTTAAAAAACATATGAAACTGCAGGAGAGAAAAAAATACCTGAAATATTGATTTTAACAAGAAAAGTGACTGGTGGTTGTGTTTAATTGTCACGCTTAATGACGATTAGATAAATATAAATATTTTTTTAATTCACAATAATCATTAGAATAAAAAAAATATATCAATTAGAACCTTATAATGAATATAAAGCTCACGATTACATTAAAATATGTAAAAAATAAACATATGCAGATTTGTGTTTTTTATGGTTCAACAAAATTATACATCCAAAAAAAACAGAGAGTCACTCTAAGCACTCAATTCTACTCGCGCGTATTAAAACTCATAACCACAAACAAAAAAGACCGTTCAATACGAACAGTCTTTTGCTTTTATGATGAATGATAACTCTTAATCTTTCATTCTTGCGATCACATCCAGACCGCCTTTTGTAATATCTCCGATCTTACAGATGATCTCAGTATCCAACGGCAGGAATACGTCCATTCTTGATCCGAATTTAATGAAACCGAACTCATGTCCGGCTTTTGCCTGATCGCCTTCATTACAGTAGAAAACAATTCTTCTTGCCACATATCCTGCAATCTGTCTGAATACTACTTTATGATTTGTTGGAGTCTCTACCGCTATGGTTGTTCTTTCATTTTCTGTAGAAGACTTCTCATGCCATGCTACAAGATATTTTCCCGGATGATACTTTTTATAGATCACCTTTCCTGAAACCGGATAACGGCAAATATGTACGTTCAGCGGAGACATAAAGATGGAGACCTGAATGGCTTTTCCCTGCAGGAATTCATTTTCCTCCACTTCTTTGATCATCACCACTTTTCCGTCTACCGGTGCTATTACGTTTTCTCTATGCTCTAAAATATCACGGTCCGGAACTCTGAAAAACCAAAATACCAGGCTATAAATAACCAGCAATGGTAAAATGATCAGCAGCGACCACATCTTTAAAAAATAGATTGCCAGCGCCCCCAGTATAATAAAAACGATGGTAGCTACGGTGATCGTTCCTTTCGATTCTCTGTGTAATTTCATGAGATTAAATAAATTTTTCTAAAATAAAGTACAAATATACGACAGGAACGCAGATAATAAAACTATCCAGCCTGTCTAATACTCCTCCATGCCCCGGAATGATGTTCCCACTGTCTTTTACGCCGAAATTTCTTTTCAGCTGACTTTCTACCAGATCTCCTAATGGAGCAAAAGCAGCCACCAGAAATCCTACGATCATCCAGTTCCCTCTGAGTTCAGGCTGGTAATGTTCTATAAAGTAGGATAAAACCAACGTAAGCACTACTCCGCCTCCATATCCTTCCCAGGTTTTTTTAGGCGAAATTTTAGGCGCCATTTTATGTTTTCCGAAAAACTTTCCTACCAAATAAGCAAAGGTATCACTACTCCAGATCAGAATGAACAAAAAGATCACTTCCAGTGAAAAGGTTTCATTATAACTTGAATATTTAGGAAGCCCTAATGCAAAGCTGAACGGAAGCGCCACATAGATCACAGTAAAGATCAGCTTCCCACTGTCATAATACAATTCGTTAGGATATTTGAATAAAGTCACCACCGCAATGGCAATCAGCAGTAGAGCCAGAATTTCGCTCAACCTGAAATCGAAAAAGAAATCGTGGTGAAAATATCTTTTGGAAAATACATAGAAAATAAAAATGACCAACGGAAATACAATCCATTTTTCATAACCTTTTCCGAATTTCATGATTTTGACACATTCCCAGGAACCTACGACCAGCAAAAGAGTGATTAATCCGTGATACAGATATTCCTGTTTGATAAGCCCCGGAGAAATACTGTTGATGAGCTGTGCGCCAAACGGAGTTGTACACAGGATGATCACAGCCACGTAAACAAGTCCGGAGAGGGTTCTTTGAATAAGGTTTTTGTCCAAAATGTAGAGTTTATAAGTTGATGCTTAATCTTCAAGCAGCAATAAAAAAAGTTTCGTATTGGTATTGGAAGAGTCTAATTTCGACTGGCTTCCGCTAATGGAAGTCAGGTTCTTAATATTACCGTTTCTTTTTATTTTTCCCATCGCATCATTCAGGTTGTTCACAATCTGTGATACATTGGCCATGATAATGATTTTATTGGGCAGTCTTGAAGAATGGTAATGAAGGATATTGTTGTGGGAAAGCATAACCCTTCCGTCATAGGCAATAAGGTACTCACAGGTGATGAATGCAGCATTATTGGAATGCTCCAGTTCTGAACTGTACGGCGTCTTTATAACGTTTAAAAAACTCTGCAGTTCTTTGTCCCAGCAGAAAGTACTGCTGATACCTTCTATCTTGATAATTTGATTTAAAGTCTGTAGAGCTTCCGCTTCATCTGCACAATAATTAAAAAATCCCCCCGAATGCGTAAATAATTGCGCAAACTTATAGTCAAGATCCGCATTTTTCAGCGAATCCCCTAGCTTCTCCAGGCTCTGTAGGTCCTCTTCCTCAGGCTGGTTGGTCAGTTTGCTTACAATCCTCTTGAATAAATTCAACTTAATCTATTTTTAGTCAACTTTATACAAAAATAGAAATAAATTACAATAGATTCTAAAAATGTCTCTTTAAATATGAAAAAACCTGACAATTTTAAGGTTGTCAGGTTTTTCATTGTTTATTTTTCAGAAGTTTTAGAGCTGCGTCGGACTCTCGGGAGCCTGAATTTCGCTTTCTTCTTCTTTTTCTTTGATCTGAGGTATTTCAGCCTCTTCCTTTTCTTTTTCAGGAATGGTATTCGTCACAGGCTTCTCTGTTAATTCAGGATCCCATGCTCTTTTTCCGAATATTTCTTCCAGATCTTCGCGGAAGATCACTTCTTTCTCTAAAAGCTTATTCGCTAAAGCATCCAGCTTATCTTTATTTTCGGTAAGAATTGTTATTGCTCTTTCATATTGATCTTCAATAATTGCTTTGATCTCTGCATCAATTTTCGTAGCGGTTTCTTCCGAATAAGGTTTTCCAAAACTGTATTCAGACTGGCCTGAACTATCGTAATATGAGATATTTCCGATATTTTCACTCAAACCGTAGATGGTAACCATCGCCTGAGCACGTTTTGTTACTTTTTCAAGATCAGATAAGGCTCCGGTAGAGATATTATTGAAAATCACCTGCTCAGCGGCTCTTCCTCCCAGTGTAGCACACATTTCATCAAGCATTTGCTGGGTGGTTGTCAGCTGTCTTTCTTCCGGAAGATACCATGCTGCCCCCAAAGACTGTCCTCTTGGAACAATAGTCACTTTTAAAAGCGGTGCTGCATGTTCTACAAGCCAGCTCACTGTTGCGTGTCCTGCCTCATGGAAAGCTACTCTTCTTTTCTCTGATGGCTTTATGGCCATATTTTTCTTTTCAAGACCACCGATGATTCTGTCTACAGCGTCCAGGAAATCCTGTTTTGTTACTGAGGTATGGCTATTTCTTGCTGCAATTAATGCCGCTTCATTACATACATTGGCAATATCTGCTCCACTGAATCCAGGAGTTTGTTTTGCTAAGAAATCTCTGTCAACATTATCGTCAAGCTTAATTTTCTTCAAATGCACATCAAAGATCTGTCTTCTTTCGTGAAGTTCAGGAAGGTCTACATAAATAGAACGGTCAAAACGTCCTGCTCTCATCAAAGCTTTATCAAGGATATCAGCTCTGTTGGTGGCTGCCATTACAATAACGTTCACATCTGTTCCGAAACCATCCATTTCCGTAAGAAGCTGGTTCAGGGTATTTTCTCTTTCATCATTTCCGCCTGAGAAGTTATTTTTCCCTCTGGCACGTCCAATGGCATCAATCTCATCGATAAAGATGATAGCCGGAGATTTTGCTTTCGCCTGGGCAAAAAGGTCTCTTACTCTGGAAGCTCCTACTCCTACAAACATTTCCACAAAATCGGAACCTGAAAGTGAGAAGAACGGAACTTTGGCTTCTCCCGCAACAGCTTTTGCCAATAGGGTTTTACCTGTTCCCGGAGGCCCTACCAGAAGAACTCCCTTAGGAATTTTACCTCCCAGTTTGGTATATTTTTCAGAATTTTTAAGGAAGTCTACAACCTCCTGTACCTCTTCTTTAGCACCTTCAAGACCTGCAACATCTTTAAATGTTACCTGAATTCTTTCTTTTTCATCAAAAAGCTTCGCCTTAGATTTTCCGATAGAGAAGATCTGTCCTCCAGGACCTCCGCCTCCACCCATCTTTCTGAAAAGAAGAAAGTAGAATAATCCTAAAATGGCAATCCAGATCAAGGCAGATACCAGGATATCCATAAATGGATTTTTACCTGCTCCGTAATCTTTGGTTGTTTTGATTGCGGCATTAGTTCCTTTTACCTGCTCAAATTTCTGAAGGAAAAGTTGAAGATCTCCATATTTTACAGAATAATCTGCTTTGGGAGCCATATCGAACGCAGAAAGGGGATTATTCTCATTGGCAGATTTTTTTACCATTGCCGCTTTTGCTTCCTTGGTAAGAAAAACATCAGCTTTTTCTGTGTCCTTGTATATAATAATATTCTGGACCTTTCCTGCCTGCATCTCTCTGAAGAATCCGTCTTCATCAATAGATTTTGCACTCTCGCCCCCTAAAAAATTGGAACCAAAGAATAACAAAAGACCTATGATCACAATTGGAAAAAACCAGTTGAATCCTTTATTGTTCATTTATACTTTTTAAAATTTAATACTTACTTTCAATTTTTGTAATGGCTGCATCTCCCCAAAGTTCTTCAATATCGTAGTACTCACGTACTTCTTTCTGGAAAATATGCACCACTACGGTGACGTAATCAACCAACACCCACATCGCATTTTCTGTACCTTCTACATGCCATGGTCTGTCTTTAAGTTCGTTTCTTACTTTTTTCTCTACGCTGCCTGCAAGTGCGGCTACCTGCGTATTTGAGTTTCCACTACATATTACAAACGTTTCTGCTACTGAGTTTTCAATCTTGGATAGATCGAAGATCATGATATCTTCTCCCTTTACATCCTGGATAGCTTCAACGATTTTATCTAATAATTCTTGCTTTTCTGCTGTTTTATTCATTAAAAAAATACTATAATCTGCAAATTTATTGTTTTTTCTTTACTTTAGCCTTACTTTTAGGCCCTGAAAGTCTTAAAGTTTTCTTAAATGACCCAACTATTCTACTTAAAAGACTGCTCTTCTACTAATGACGAAGTTTCTAAGTTTTTACTTTACGAAAATTCAGATTTTATAGGAGTGCATACCTTCAACCAAACCAAAGGTCGCGGACAGTACGGAAATACATGGGCTTCACTTGCCGGAAAGAATCTCGCTTATACGCTGGCAGTGAAGACTCAAAACTTTTTACTCTCTGATTTTCTGTTCAATTATTATACCGCAATCATTATCCGGGATTTCCTTGCCAATTTGACTGATAACCTTGTAAAGATAAAATGGCCGAATGATATGATCCTTAAAAGTAAAAAAATTACAGGGATTCTGATTGAAAAGAAGAAAATTAATCAAAATAATTATTTCATCATTGGGGCCGGGTTTAATATTCTTCAGGAGAATTTTGAAGAGATATCCCATGCAGGCTCTATTCTATCGCTTACAGGGAAGGTTTTTAACCTTGAAGATTTCACATCCCAGCTTCATGATTTTATGATTGAAAGATTGAAAAGCATTCCTTCTGAACAGGAAATTTTAAGCCTTTTTAACCAACATTTATTCCGAAAGGACGAAATTTCTGTTTTTGAAATTGAAAAAGAGCGACAAAATGGCATCATCCGTCATGCAGACGAAAAAGGAGAACTCTGGATAGAGCTGGAAAATGATGGGATGAAGAAGTTCTACCATAAAGAGGTAAAACTCCTTTACTGATCTTACTGATTAGCCCTTTTAAGGTATAAATACAAGGTAAGCGGAAGAAATACCATATTCGGCAGCCACATGGCTACAGCAGGAGATAAGCTTTTGTTCTCAGAGACGACTTTCAATGCTTCAAAAGAGAAAACAAAAACAAATGCAAGGGAAATCCCTATGGCAAGGTTTACGCCAAGACCTCCTCTTTTTTTCTGGGAAGCCAGCGAAAGCGCCAGAAATGTAAGAATAATAATGGAAACCGGCATGGATGTTCTTTGATGAAACTCATTGAGATAAGAATTCAGGTTGCTGTTTCCTTTCGCTTTTTCACGATCAATAAACTTAACGAGTTCAGGTGTGGTTTTATTCTGTCCGAGAAGTTCATTCGGGAAAAGTTCTTCCGGAGTATGCCCGTAATTTTTTCTAAGATCAAAACCACTATTCAGTTTCTCTGTATCATCTTTATTAATGGTCTTTTCTAAGTAACTTGAAAGGACGAATTGTTTTTTACTTTTATCCCAGGTAACTTCGGAAGCTTTCACTTCATACATCAGCTTTCTGTTTTTATCAAATTTCTGGTAAACGAAACCTGACCCTCTGTTTTCCATTTTATTCCAGGAATTAACGAAGATGTATTCTGTTTTACTAAGCTGTGCAGATGCAGGGGCTGTCCCAAGAATTTTTTCTTTATTGGCCGCATTATAGGTGTAGGCCTCCAATCTGTTTTTCTTAATATTGGCCCACGGAAGAACGAGGTGATTTACCGTAAGGGATAGTACAGCAATCAGAATTGAAGTATATAAATAAGGTTTTGCAAACCTGTGAAAACTTGCTCCACTGCTTATTACCGCAACAATTTCGGTATTATTTGCCATTCTGGAGGTGAAATAAATAACAGAAATAAATACCAGAATGGAGAGGAATGTTACAACAAGATTGAGAATCCAGAACGGGTAAAAGTGAATAAGAAAGTACACCAAATCCAGCTTCGGATCAATGGCTTTAGCATTTTCTATCCTTGGAATCTTTTGCTGGACATCAATAACCAATACAACTATAGACAGCAGGATCAGCATGAAACTGAATGTTCCAAGATATTTTTTGATGATGTATCTGTCTATAATTTTGATCATGTTCTTTCTTTATTTTAAAGCCTTTGTCTCAATACCGGAACTATAGAATTTTTCCATTCATAGAAATCTCCTGCCATGATATGTTCTCTGGCTACTTTTACCAGATCAAGATAAAAAGCAAGGTTATGGATGGATGCAATTTGTTTTGCAAGATATTCTTTGGATACAAACAGATGACGAAGATAAGCTTTTGAATATTCCTGGTCTACGAAGCTTGTTCCGAATTCATCCAGAGGCGAAAAATCAGCTTTCCATTTTTCGTTTTTCATATTCATCACACCCTGCCATGTAAACAGCATTGCGTTTCTTGCGTTTCTTGTTGGCATAACACAATCCATCATATCGATTCCCAAACCGATAGACTCTAATATATTCCATGGAGTTCCTACTCCCATAAGATATCTTGGTTTTTCTTTCGGAAGAATGTCCGTCACCTCGTCAGTGATTCTGTACATTTCTTCTTCAGGTTCACCTACGGAAAGTCCACCTATTGCATTTCCTTCTGCTCCGGCCTCTGAAATTACTTCTGCGGATATTTTTCTAAGATCGGAATAGGTAGATCCCTGAACGATTGGGAAAAGTCTCTGCTTGTGTCCGTATAATTCTTTATTCTCTTCCGTCCAGTCAATACATCTCTTTAGCCATCTGTGGGTAAGCTCCATTGATGTTTTAGCCTGATTGTATTCACACGGATAAGGTGTACATTCGTCAAAAGCCATGAAAATATCGGCTCCAATCTGTCTCTGGATTTCCATAGACTTTTCCGGAGTAAACATGTGATAGCTTCCATCGATATGGGATTTGAATTTCACCCCTTCTTCAGACATTTTCCTGCTTTTGGAAAGTGAAAACACCTGAAAGCCTCCTGAATCAGTAAGAATCGGCAGATCCCAATTCATAAACTGATGAAGCCCTCCTGCCTGCTGCATGATCTCCATTCCGGGACGAAGGTATAGATGATAGGTATTTCCCAGAATAATCTGGGCTTTAATGTCTTCTTTTAATTCTCTCTGATGAACTGTTTTTACACTGGCAACCGTTCCCACAGGCATGAAAATGGGAGTTTGTATCTTCCCGTGATCTGTGGTAATTTCTCCTGCTCTTGCTTTTCCTTCAGAGGTTTTTTCTATATTAAAAAATTTCATCTGTATATTTTTTGCTTAACCGTTGTAAACGGTTGGTGTTTCTGCGGATGAAACACATTTCTTCATTATGATTATCTGTTGAGAACCGGCAATTCTCCCTTGTTCTTCATTTTATCCTTTATATATTTTTCCGCTTTGGGATCTTTTTTCAACAATATAAGCTGGGATTCTTCTGCAATTCCCTTCATTTGATCTTTAACAACATAATATTTGAAGCTTTCTACAAAGTCTTCAGATTTTACATTATGGGTTTTCAATACAAATCTTGTTCCTGCTTCTAAATTTTTGTTCGGATACATATTAATGGCCTGATCATTAAGAGCCAGATCGGCCAGAATTTCAGCCATAACCTCTTTATCGAGAAGGTTTTTAGGCTTATCGATATAGTCGCCGCATGAAAACATGCACATTATTACAAAAATGAAGATCAGTTTTTTCATAACCGGTTGATTATTGATTTCCATTTTAAATTTAAAACACCGAAAACAGCTTCATGAATAATTCCTCCGTTCATTTTGCTTTCGCCTAAAATTCTGTTGGTAAATATAATAGGAACTTCTACAATTTTAAACCCTTTTTTGAAGGCTCTGAATTTCATTTCAATCTGGAATCCATATCCTTTCAGCTTTACATTATCAAGTCCTATCTCTTCCAGTACTTTTCTTGAGAAGCAGACAAAACCGGCTGTTGTATCATGAATCGGAAGTCCTAGAATAAACCGTACATATTTGGAGGCAAAATAAGAAAGAAGAACTCTTCCCATAGGCCAGTTGACCACATTTACTCCTTTTGAATAGCGTGAACCGATGGCCATATCTGCCTGAAGACAGGCTTCAAAAAGCTTTGGCAGGTCATTGGGATTATGTGAAAAATCGGCATCCATTTCAAAAATGTAGTCATATCTATTTTCAATAGCCCATTTAAATCCGTGGATATAGGCTTTTCCCAAACCATCTTTTACATGTCTCACAGAGAGATGAAGATAGTGGGGATATCTTTTCTGAAGATCTTTTACCACTTCAGCTGTTCCATCCGGAGAGGAATCATCTACAACCAGAATATGAAAGTCATCTTCCAATGCAAAAACCGCGGAAATAATATTTTCAATATTTTCCTTTTCGTTATAGGTCGGGATAATGACTAGTTTTTTCATTTCAGTTTGCAAAGATAGTTTATTTAACCTTTTTATTTTATACAAAATAATCTATAATTTTGCAAAAAATATTCCTTTGCCGTTATCACAAAACTTTATAAACCACGTAAGAATACCTGAGAACAATGATTGGGTAATTTTTATCCTGCTGGGATGTATATTTTTATATGTCTTCATGATGAATATTATAGAAAGAGATGCCAGCCTGAAAGACTTCCTGTTGCAGAAATATTTTGATGCGAGCAATAACCTGCCGAGCTGGATGATTACATCCTGCGTAATGGCGCTTACTCTTTCTGTTCTCATCTCCCAATATATTCCTATTGTTCCGAAATACATCGCCGATCTTCAGCTTTTTGGATATCAGCTTAATAAATTCGGGTATACCTTTTTGGCAGTTGTTATTTTTTATCTGACAAAATCGGCATTAGGTTTTTTATTTTATCAAAGTATAGGTGATGGCAAAAAATGGTCTGTTTTTTATTTCACCTCCACCAAATTTTATTTTATTCTGTCATTTTTATTAATAATTCTTTGTGTAACCCACTATTATTTCCCCGTAGACAGAAATAAAATGTTTTTATATTATTTTTCATTCTTTGCTTTTGTATTCATTTTCAAGGTTTTCTTCTATTTGTTTCACAAAAACAATATTCTTCCTCAAAAATGGTATTATAAATTTTTGTATATTTGCACCCTCCAAATTGCACCTTTATTGTTGCTTTGGAAGTTGTTATTTTTTTAATAAAAGTCAATGATGAGAATAAAGTCTATATTGGTTTCTCAACCAGCGCCAAGTGAGTCCTCTCCATATCTGGATATAGCGAAGAAGGAAAAGATAAAGATTGATTTCCGCCCTTTCATCCACGTCGAAGGAGTTGACAACAAAGAACTCAGAACGCAGAAGATAGATCTGACGCAGTATACCGGTATTATTTTTACCAGTAAAAATGCGATAGACCACTACTTCAGACTGGCTGAAGAGCTTCGCTTTTCAGTTCCTGACACGATGAGATACATCTGTCAGTCTGAAGCTATTGCCAATTATCTGCAGAAACATATTGTATACAGAAAAAGAAAGATCAGTTTCGGAGAAAAGAATTTCTCGGACCTGCTTCCTCTTTTCAAAAAATTCCCATCTGAAAAATACCTTCTGCCGTCTTCAGACGTGCTGAGCCCGGATATTGTAAAAACACTGGATACTGCCAATGTAGACTGGACAAGAGCGATCATGTACAGAACGGTATGCAGCGATCTTACGGATATTACCATTAAGGATTATGACATGCTGATCTTTTTCAGCCCTCAGGGAATCAAATCTCTGCAGCAGAACTTCCCAGACTTTAAGCAGGAAGAAACAAAGATTGGTGTTTTCGGAAACACTACACTGGCTGCTGCTGAAGAAGCAGGATTAAAGGTAGATCTGATGGCTCCTACAAAGGAAACTCCATCTATGACCATGGCTCTGGAAAAGTATATTAAGGCTCTTCATAAATAGTCTTTCATACAGAAAATAAATGCAGCCGTCTTTTCATACAGGAAAGACGGCTTTTTGTTTGACACTTTTTAATCAATTCAAGCAGTATATAAAATTTACCCTATAAAAATATAATTACCCAGTTCATTAAAATCCTTTTATAAATATTTAAAAATAACTGAATTACTACTTTCATGATCATTTTACACGCCTATTCCTTTTAAGTTCCAATAAAATAATTTAACAACAGATCATTTTAACGTAATTATTCCAACACAAAAGCAATAATATTCTTTTTTAAGAGTACTAAAAAATCTCAGGTATCTCCTTACCCTTTCAGAGACATTCTGACCATTTCCGACATATCGGACGCAAAATCAGTGTCTGCTATGGATATTTCCGGCAGGCTGGTGAAAACAATTGAAAAACCATCTTCTTTTCTTAATCTGGATGATCTAAAAGAAGGCTTATATTTAATCCATTTAAAAATGACAGACGGAACGGTAAAAACGATTAAAGCAATAAAAAAATAATCATGCAGATAACATTCACTATAAAGGCTATCAAAAATTTGATAGCCTTTCTTATATTTGAACAAAATTTAATACTGCATAAAATCTCTGTACTTTTAAAAAGAAAATATCCTACAGATGATAATCCGCACCTTAAAAAATTAAAAAATCCGGATGAAGGCTCCACAAGCAAAAAAAATAGAAAAAATACTTGAAATACACGGCGACAGAAGAATTGACAATTACTTCTGGCTTAACGAAAGGGAAAATCCCGAAGTAATCCAATATCTGGAAGAAGAAAACGCTTACGAAGAATTCATCATGAAAGATACGGAGGCTCTTCAGGAAGAGCTTTTCGAAGAAATGAAAGCCCGTTACAAGAAAGATGATGAATCTCTTCCTTATTTCTTCAACGGATACTGGTACATCGTACGTTATGAAGAAGGAAAAGAATACCCTATCTTCTGCAGAAAACATAAAACACTGGACAACCCGGAAGAAATTGTAGTAGACGTCAATATCCTTGCTGAAGGGGAGAATTATTTTGAGGTAGGAAGTGTAGCCGTTTCTCCGAATAATGAGCTGGCTTCTTTTTCAACAGACAATGTAAGCCGGAGAATTTACACCATCAATTTCAAAAATCTGGTTACAGGAGAGATTTTTTCTGACCAGATTCTGAATACTACAGGTAAAGCTGTATGGGCGAATGATAACGAGCATGTTTTCTACATCAGAAAAGATGACAGCCTGCGTGCATTCCAGGTATACAGGCATAAGCTTGGAACTGATGCTTCAGAAGATATTCTTATTTTTCATGAGGAGGATGATACCTTTGATGTCAATGTTTTCAAAACCAAGTCGCTGGAATATATTTTCATTGCAAGTTCAAGCACGATTTCCGATGAGCATAGATTCATCCCTTCGGATAATGTCTTTGCAGAATGGACTATCATTCAGCCAAGAATAGATGACCTTGAATATTCCGTAGAACATTACAAAGATGAGTTTTACATCATTACCAATGCAGACGATGCTATCAATTTCAAGATTGTAAAAACGAAAATTGATAATTGTAGTATGGAAAACTGGGTAGATGTAATCCCTCACCGCGCCGAAGTTTTATTGGAAGGTTTTGAGATCTTCAAAGACTATCTCGTTCTTGAAGAAAGAGAGCAGGGACTTCTGCAGATCAAAATTATTGATGAAAGAACCCAGGAATCCCATTATCTTCCTTTCTTTGATCCTACATACACCACGTACATCGGCATCAACATGGAATTTGATACTGAAGTGCTTCGTTATGGCTATACATCCCTTACACAGCCAAGTTCTACCTATGAATACAACATGAAGGAAAAAACTACGATACTTCTGAAGCAGCAGGAAGTTCTCGGAGGACAATTCCTTCCTGAAAATTATATTTCAGAAAGAATATGGGCAGAATCCAGAGACGGGGAAACTAAAGTTCCTATTTCATTGGTTTATCATAAAGACACTAAAAAATCAGCAGATACACCATTGCTTTTATATGGCTATGGAAGTTATGGACATACTGTAGACGCAAGCTTCTCCAATGTAAGGCTATCTATTCTGGACAGAGGATTTATTTACGCCATTGCCCACATCCGCGGTGGAGAATATCTGGGAAGAGAGTGGTATGAAGACGGAAAAATGCTCTTCAAGAAAAACACATTCTTCGATTTTATTGACGCGGGGAAACATCTGATCAAAGAAAACTACACTTCATCCGGACATCTGTATGCTATGGGTGGAAGTGCCGGAGGTCTCCTGGTAGGTGCCGTTGTTAATTATGAACCGGAACTTTTCCACGGAATTGTAGCTCAGGTCCCTTTTGTAGATGTGGTAACCACAATGCTTGACGAAACTATTCCTTTAACAACCGGGGAATATGATGAATGGGGAAATCCAAATGACAAGGAATATTATCACTATATGAAAGACTATTCTCCTTATGATAATGTGGAAGCTAAAGATTATCCTCATATGCTGATCACAACTGGTCTTCACGATTCCCAGGTTCAGTATTGGGAGCCTGCAAAATGGACAGCAAAGTTAAGAGAGCTGAAAACAGACCATAATCTTTTGTTATTTAAAACTGACATGAGCTCAGGCCACGGCGGAGCAAGCGGAAGATTTGAATCACTGAAAGAAGATGCTCTGGAATATGCGTTCCTGTTGAAAATAAATGATCATTCATAAATGATAAGTGGATAGATAGTCCGGATTATAACACAATTTTTGCTTCCAAAACAAAGCAGCCGGCCATCACAATCATTAAGGAATTATCAAAACTACCTTCAGTGAAACTTTTTAAGTGATCAGAAAGCAAATATTCCGATCTTCAACTTTAATGACTGCCAATTATAGAGCAATGTGCAGGGGCAAGATCAAAAGCTGAAAGATTTTCAAAATTTCCGTTGTAATAGAGGAAACTGATGAAACTTTATTTTGGCTTGAAATGTTGGAAGAACTGGAATTTGCTGAAAAAGAAATTTTAACAGATATAAAAACAAAAACTGAAGAAATACTAAAAGTAACTTCTTCGTAAAGAAAAATGCTAAAGCAGTAACTTTATCATTTATCAATCATTATTTACCATTTATAAAGTTATGATCAACGAATCCGAATACTGGAAAAAAATAGAACAGTTTTTTGAAGACCATTTCCAGACTGAAAAAAATCCGCCGATTGAAACACTTTTGTTTCTGATTGGACTTCAGGAGCTGGGAAGCGGTCAGCAAAAATACACGAAAGACGATAAAGTGAATCTGATACACATTGCGGTGTGCAGATTGCTGGAACCCTTCGGTTATTATAAATTCACTCATTATGAAGACGGATGGCCTCATTTTGAGCAGCTGGAAGAACTTCCGGAATTAAGACCGAATGAACAGACCCTTCTTATGAAAAAGGCGATTATTCAATATTTTCAGGAAGAAAATCTGATATAAAATGCGGACGTTCATAAAAAATCCGCTTGACCAGATAAAAAAATCAGCCTCATTCCTGAGGCTGATTTTTTTAATTCGTTATAAAACTAAGTATTCTTACATCTACTACAGCTTAGCCATATCTCCTTATCCTAAAATTTCTTCCAATTGGGTAAGCCCCATTTTGAAGCCTTCTTCAAATCCCATTTCCAGCATTTTATTCATGACATCCTGAGACTGGTAATGAACATTAATGGTCACTTTTGTTCCTTCTTCCACTCCCGTAAAACCAATCAGCCAGTTGGACTGTGGAGAATCATTATTGATATTCCCGTTTTCATCACAGAAAGCACTCATCCAGTCAAAGCTTCTATGCTCCATAATTTCACCATATTTTGACTGCGAATAACCTCTTTCGCCATTTGGACCAACCATCGCATATAGCCAGATTCCACCTTCTCTGAAATCCTGCTTTATAGTTTCACATTTCCACGGTTTTGGGCCCCACCACTGATCTAATAATCCGGATTGTGTAAAATAATCCCACACTTTCGAAACGTCTGCATTGTAAATTTTCATGACATACACTGTTTTCGCTTCAAAATCTTTGTTGAACATGATATTCGATTCCATAAGTAATTATTTTTGATAAAGTTACTATTTTATAGATGGAGAATACTTTTCATATGGCAAGTAAAGACAACCAAGCCTAAGAAAGTAATATATTTTCATTTCAAAGTTGACATTTTCAACAAAAATATTTAATTTTTTTCGTTAATTTTTTTAAAACATTGAATTTTCTCCCTATCCTTTAAAGCAACTTCTTTTTTCTATGAATATTAAATCTGTAAATATTCTTTACTATGTTAAACTAATTGATAACAAGGATTTAAATGCCTACTTAAACATTCTGCTGAAAGGGAATTAATTACTTACAGCTCTTAATCTATTGAATGCATTAGTACTCTTAAATTCATAAATAAACGTTAAAAAACACACTTTTAAGAGAAATAACACAATTTTTTGGCTCGTTTTTTGTTTATGAAGTCTTAAAATAATTAATTTTAACATTCATTTTTTCCAAACATATAAAAAACTGTAAATGAATAATAAATTCATCCCAATAATTTCGGTGTTTATGACAATCTCACTGATTGTCTTTGTTACGCTCCAATTTTATTGGCTGAAAGGTTATTACGGTGCACTGGAACAGGAATTCTCCAATAAAGTGTATGCTGCTTTAGAAAATACTTCAAAAAATATTGAAGAGATTGAAGTAGATAAATATTTAAATAAAGACAACAATAACTTCAGAAATGATATTCTGGCCAGTAAGGACCAGCCCTCATTAACAACCATTCAACAGGTACAGGATTCCGGAACTCAACGACAGATCATCTACTCCAAAAATATCATCTCTAAAACACAGCTTCCGATTTCTAAAAAAGGAGACTCTGTTAATTTAACCACCTTGTATACTGATGAGGCTGCTTACAAGGTTAAAAGAGATACAGCCAACCGTGAACTTCTTACCACCGAGATCAACAATGATTTAGAAAGCGGTGATTATTCCATTAAAAATTTCGTAAGAATTGTCGGCACCAATCTTCCCATTACCAAAAGAGTTGACCCTACCATTCTGGACTCCGTTATTGCCAAGGAACTAAGAATGAAAGGAATTACTGCAAAATTCGGTTATGGAGTTATTGATAAGAGTAATAAACTTACCAGCATTGTAAACAAGGCCTTTAAAGAAAAAAAGGATAACAATACTTACAGCTATCCCCTTTTTACGGATAATAAAAACACGACTTTGTATTCCCTGGCTTTGGTTTTCCCTAAAAAAGAATATTCCCTGGCCATGAACAACTGGCCAATGCTTTTGGGAACCTTCCTTTCGTTACTTACCATTCTGGGAATTTACATTATTTCCATCAACTATATGATGAGGCAGAAAAAGCTGGCAGAAGTAAAAACAGACTTCATCAACAACATGTCACATGAGTTTAAAACTCCGCTGGCCACTATTTCAGTAGCTACAGACTCTTTGGCCAATGACAAGATTGCGACTAACCCGGACAAGGTAAAATATTATTCGGAGTTGATTAAGCAGGAGAATCTTAGGATGAAAAAACAGGTAGAAAATGTCCTGAATATGTCAAAGCTTGAAAGAAATGAAGTAGAGCTATTCCTAAAAGAGACCAATGTAAGGGAACTCATCAAAAGAACTACGGAGTCTTTCAACCTTATTGTAGGACAGAGAAACGGATCGCTTACTCAGGAATTCAATGCATCAAACTTCACTTTTAAAATTGATGAATTCCACATTTCAAACATGTTGGTCAATTTACTGGATAATGCCAATAAATATTCCCCGGAAGCCCCGGAAATTCATGTAAAAACAAGAAATGAAGGACATTGGTATGTGATAGAAATTTCCGATAAGGGAATGGGAATGGAAACCCAGAATAAAACGAAGATCTTTGAAAAATTCTTCAGGGAAGAAACCGGAAACATTCACAATGTAAAAGGTCAAGGATTGGGACTTTCTTATGTAAAGAAAATTGTAGAACTGCATAAAGGACAGATCATAGTAGACTCTCACAAAGGGAAAGGAAGTACGTTTGTGATTAAGCTGCCAATGAGCTGATATAGATAAAATCAGATAACAAAATATACGAAGATAGAGTGAGAACGTTCATTCTTATTTATTAATTTTTAATTATTAAAATTATGAGCAACAGAATATTATTAGTAGAAGACGATCAGAGTTTCGGGGCTGTGCTGAAAGATTATTTAACGATCAATAACTTTGAGGTAACCTTAGCAACAGATGGTGAACAGGGATTGAAGGAATTTACAGAGAATGAGTTTGACATCTGTATTTTTGATGTGATGATGCCTAAAAAAGACGGGTTTTCATTAGCAGAAGACGTAAAAAAAATCGATAAAAATACCCCTATCATTTTCCTTACGGCAAGAAATATGAGAGAAGATATTCTTAAAGGATATCAGCTGGGTGCCGATGATTATATTACCAAGCCATTCGATACGGAACTTCTTTTATATAAAATCAAAGCGATTCTTCAAAGAAGCTCTACTTTGGAAAATGAAGAGCAGGAGCAATTCAAGATCAGTAATATTTTCTTCGACTCTATGTTGAGACAGCTTAAAGTAGGTGACAAAGAATACAAGCTTTCTCCAAAAGAGAATGAGCTGCTTAAACTTCTTTGCATCCACAGAAATGATTTCATGCCGAGAGACCTTGCTCTGAGAAAGATCTGGAAGAAGGAAAATTACTTTACAGCGAGAAGTATGGACGTATATATTGCCAAGCTTCGTAAGCTGCTAAAAGATGATGAAGGATTGGAAATTATCAATGTACACGGAGAAGGATTTAGGCTTTTAGTTAAAAATTAAACCTAAAAACGGATTATAAATAAAAAATTAGCAAAACAATTGAAAATGTTTTGCTAATTTTGTTTCATACGATTGGATATGAAAAATATATTTTTAAGCGTTATCGCTATTTCCGTACTTGCCGTTTCGTGTAAGAAAGATGATAAAGCCACTTATTTGAAAGAAGAAGCAGGGGTACAACCACCGCCAAGTATGGCCGTAAATTCTCCTAAAGCTTCCCTGATGGATCAGGCAGGAATCCAGTCCAATACCAATCCGGCTCCCATGGCCACTGCTCCGGGAATGAACCCTCCACACGGACAGCCCGGACACCGATGTGATATTCCTGTAGGGCAGCCACTCAGCAGCAGTCCGGCACCAACGCCAGCTGCTAATACTGTAACGGCAAACAGCAGTAACAGTATCAACATTGATCCCAACTCTCTCTCTCCGGGAAAAGTAATGATTGATAATAACGGAAAGCAGGTAAAAACCGCTCCGGGAATGAATCCTCCACACGGACAACCCGGACATCGATGTGATATCCCTGTAGGACAGCCTCTTAACAGCAAGCCTGCTCCGGCTCCACAGCCCGTTCAAAATATAGCACAGAACACACCGGCTCCGGTACCCGCTCCACAACCGACAGGAGAAAAACCTAAAGCAAACCCGGCTCACGGAGAGCCATGGCACAACTGCGCGGTAAAAGTTGGTGATCCTTTACCATAAATTTCGTATTTTTGCAATCATGAAGCTGTTTCACATTCTTGCAGTTGTTTTTTGTCTGGGAATTTTTTTAGTTCCCAAGGACAGCTTCTATGCCCAATCTATGCAGGAAATCTGCTGCAAAGCAAAGTCTGAGAAGAGCGACTGCTGTAAAAATCATTCTTCAAAAGAAAGCCATGACAGCAAAACAAAATCGTCATGCAATGATGACTGCTGTTCCTCATGCGTTGCATGCTATACCTTTATAGAAACCCCTTTTTCAAAAAATCTGCGCTTTGAACTTTCTTATTATAAAAAGAATAAAAATCCGCAGTTTCAGTATTCAGACCCTTATTTATCAGACCGTTTAAAGGAAATCTGGCAACCGCCTAAAATAGGTTAATTATTTTACGGAGTGTTCATTACATCTTTAATGAACCGTTTTTTAATTAATCTAAACTTTAAACAAAATGAAATTATATATTTCCAGGTTGATACTTGGACTATTGATCCTGTCTGTACACTTTATATCAGCGCAAAACCTTACCAAAAACCAGTTCAAAGTAAAAGGGAACTGTGAGATGTGCAAATCACGAATAGAATCAGCAGCTAAAAAAGCAGGCGCTAAAACGGCAGTTTATTCTATTGATCTGCAAACCTTAACTATTGAAACGGATAAAGCTTCTGCTGATGACATCCTCAAAAAAGTAGCTGAGGCAGGCCATGACAACGAAAAATTTAAATCATCCAACGAAACCTATGAAAAGCTTCCGGGATGCTGCCATTACGAAAGAGATCTTCAGCCCTCACCAACCGAAGCTCATCAACATGACCACCAGTCCGGTGCTAAAAAAGACAACGAGTTCTACGTAAGAGGAAACTGTGGTTCATGTAAAGCCAGAATTGAAAAGGCCGCAAAAGGAGCCGGTGCAGATACCGCAGAATGGAATGCAGAAAAGCAGATTGTCATGTTGAATTTTGATCCTGCAAAAACCTCATCAGATAAAATTTTAAAAGCAATTGCTGATGCAGGCCATGATAACGAAAAATTCAAAGCATCTGATACCGTTTACAATGGTCTCCCGGGATGCTGTCTGTATGACAGGGAGTTTACCTTCGGGGAAGCGAATCCAAAAGTTCACTATGAAGAGGAAACCACAAAACATGAAGATCATAAAGAACATACGACAACGGCATCTAAAGAAGACCACTCCCAACATGAAAAAAGTATTGACGGGGTTGTTGTGACAGGTTCTAAAGCAGCAACAGCTTTAAGTAAAAAAGAAGTCGGACTGGTTTTTAATATTGATAAAAAAGAACTTTTAAAAGCCGCCTGCTGTAATCTGTCTGAAAGTTTTGAAACCAATGCAACAGTAGATGTTTCTTTCAGCAATGCCGTTACAGGAACAAAACAGTTGAAAATGCTGGGTCTGGACCAAAAATACACCAGCCTTACCAAAGAACTTCTGCCGGAGATCAGAGGTCTGGCATCTGCTTATGGATTGAATTTTATTCCCGGAAGATGGATTGAAAGTATTCAGCTGACAAAAGGAGGAAGTACCGTTACCAATGGTTATGAAAGCATCACCGGACAGATTAATACTGAACTTCTGAAAAATGCGAAGGAGCCGGAAACTTCCCTGAATCTATTCTCGGATTTCAACGGAAGAGCAGAAGCTAATATTACCAGCGTATCCCCTATCAACGACAAATGGTCACAAACATTCCTGCTTCATGGAAACGGAACTTTCGGAGATACGGATATGAATGATGATGGTTTCCTGGACAGACCGAAAGGAACACAGATCAACGCAGCATATCTTCTTAATTTCAACGATCTTGAGAAATCCGGATTCGGATCACATTTCGGAATTAATTTTATCCGGGATGAAAGAACTGCCGGACAAACCGGATTTGATAAAAAGCTGACGCAGGATAAGCAATCTGCTTATGGTGTGGGAATTGATATTTCAAGATTTCAGGTATGGAATAAAACGGGTTATGTATTCAAAGGAAAGCCCTATCAAAGTTTAGGCTGGATGAACCAGTATGTATTCCATCAGCAGGACAGTTTTTTTGGTCTTAGAAATTATAATGGGCAGCAGCAGACCTATTATTCCAATCTGATTTTTGAAAGCATCATCGGAAATACCAATCATAAGTATAAAGCCGGAGCAAGCTTTTTATATGATGGTTATAAAGAAACGTATTTAACGAATGATCTGAGAAGAAATGAAATTGTTCCCGGTATCTTTGCCGAGTATACTTTAACCGGTTTAAAATATACATTGGTAGCGGGTTCCAGAGTAGATTTCCATAATCTTGCGGGCACTCAGTTTACTCCGAGGGTTAATTTTAAATATGACTTTACTCCACAGACCATCTTAAGACTTTCTGCGGGGAGAGGATTCAGAACAGCTAATGTTTTTGCTGAAAATCAACAGTATTTTGCATCAAACAGAAGTATTCAGATTCTTCCGAACAATGGGAATATTTATGGTTTAAAACCGGAAATTGCATGGAATTACGGAGCCAGCTTACAACAGGAATTCAAGTTATTTGGACGAAAATCTACTGTAATTGCCGATTTTTTCAGAACAGATTTCCAGGATCAGGTGCTTGTGGATTTAGACAGATCTCCTCAGCAGCTTACTTTTTACAATTTAGAGGGAAAATCTTTCGCCAACTCTTTCCAGACTCAGTGGGATTTTACTCCTTTCAGAAATTTCGACGTAAGACTTGCTTATAAATATTATGATGTACAGGCTGATTATATCGATGGAAGAAGAGAGATTCCTTTCATGGCCAAGCACAGAGGTTTCGTTAACCTTGCTTATGCTACCAATAAAAATGATAAAGGCGGGTTCTGGAGCTTTGATACTACGCTGAACTGGGTAGGAAAACAAAGACTTCCTGATACCTCCAGCAATCCTGCGGAATTCCAGCTTCCTGTATATTCTGATTCCTATGCGGTATTGAATGCACAGATCTCAAGGAATTTCAACAAAAAGATCAGAGCCTATGTTGGTGGAGAAAATTTAACATCCTATTATCAAAAGAACGCCATTGTTGATTTCAGAAATCCTTTCGGAAACTATTTTGATGGTGGAATGGTTTATGCCCCGATTATGAAGGCTAACTTCTACGTGGGGCTGGATGTAACGTTTTAAATGACGGACCCGGGGTTAATCTCAGTCTACCATTTTTAAAACAGAAATATATATAATCAAAATAAATAAAGACCTTATAGACCATAAAACGTTTATAAGGTTTTTTGTTTTGACCAGCCACAGAGAAAGATGATCATTGAAAGATGAAACTTTTTTTCTTTTTCAGATTTAAAGGGATCCCGATTAAAACGGGTTCTGATTATTGCTATTCTGCTCGCTGTATTTTCACAGATCACTGGAATCAATGCGATCATGTACTATGCTCCCGAAATCTTTAAAGCTACAGGTGTAGGCATCTGATTCTGCATTTATGCAAACCATACTGGTAGGAGTTATTAATAAAAAATCCCATTGAATGGACTGCCCCCAAAAAGTTAGACACTTTTTAGGGGCATTTTTTTATGTATAGAAAAGAAAAATTTAGCGTTGCTTTCAAATTAGAATGTATTAATCTTCACAAAAACTCTTATCGTTCGATTGA